>Ga0181591_10000284_pt1 | contig 38682 bp, 36 predicted proteins | sample 071ome_33_FD_133757 | JGI IMG/M metagenome (GOLD analysis project Ga0181591, IMG submission 133757) | Coastal salt marsh microbial communities from the Groves Creek Marsh, Skidaway Island, Georgia - 071412AT metaG (megahit assembly) | ecosystem: Environmental > Aquatic > Marine > Intertidal...
GTGATGCGCGTCAGCGGCCAGTCGCCGCTCGCCTGCGCCGCGCCCTGCTTCTCGAAGAGCCCGCGGCTGCGCCGCCGCACCTGCTGCTGCACCTTGGGGAACGGCGCGGCCCCGTCGAAGGCCACCAGCACCTCGCGCGCGGGCGCCATGCGCAGCACGCGTTCAATCGCCTCCAGGGTGCCCGCCACCAGCGCGGCCTCCAGCGCGGGCCAGTCGCGGGCCAGCCCCGGGCGCTCCTCCAGCAGCGCGCGGTGGCAGTCGTACACGAGTGAGTTAGAGTCCAGACAGAGCAGGTCCGGCCGCGCGGCGACGAAGGCCGACACGCCGTCCAGCAGCCCCGGGCAGTTGCGGATGAGATAAGAGAAGTAGCGGGGAATTCCCATTGCTTTAGCTGGCGCGCTCTGTTTATGTCCTTGAAAAATATCAGCATAGTATAATATGAACCCCGCGCGCCTCAATCTCGTATCCTTCGCCTACCTGTTCTTCCGCCTGGCCCCCTTCGTGGTCGTCTGCTTCTTCGCGATCGCCTCGCTGTTCGCGCAGGACCTCAAGGGCGTCATGTACCTGGCCGGCCTGCTGCTGACCGCCCTGGGCGCGGCCGCCGCCGCCAACGGCCTGGGCCTGTCCGCCCCGCAGGCGCCGCCCGTGTGCCGCCTGGTCGAGCTGGGCGAGGGCGAGCTGTCCTCCGCGCCGCTCGGCCTGGTGGTGCTCGCCTACTCGCTCGGCTACCTGCTGCTGCCCATGGTGCGCCACGAGCGCCTGATGACCAACGTGCCCGCGCTCGTCTTCTTCCCCGCGCTCATCGCGGCCGACCTGCTCTGGAGCGCCCGCCACGGCTGCTACGGCGCCTCCCACGCGCTGGCCGCGGTGGGGCTCGGCCTCGCCGGCGGCGCCGCCTGGGCCGCGGTGGTGGGCCGCGCGGCCCCCGGCCTGCAGTACCTGGCCCCCGCGCCCGGCGCCGACAAGTGCGACGCGCCCAAGAAGTCCACCTTCCGCTGCCGCGTCTACAAGAACGGCCGCCTCATCGGCAACCTGTAGGCTGCAACCGAGCACCCGACAACCACGCAACTGCGCGAACACAAAACTATTTTTCGTCCAGGAAACAGAACCAAGATCATTTAACGGAGAACCTTACATGATCCAGAAATGAGTGACAGTCTCGGAAATGAGTGACGTTTTGAAACGCCCAAAATTGATCCGCGCGCCCCCGCCGGGCCCCGCAAACACAATGCCCCGCAACGCCCCCGCCAACAAGCTGCGCCTCTCCGAGGACCCGCTCGAGCAGTACGCCCGCGTCGACAAGATGCTCGGCAACGGCATGTTCTACGCCCGCACCCCCGAGCACACCCTCGTCGCCCACATCCGCGCCAAGCACCGCGGCCGCAACAAGCACGCCAACGTCGTGCGCCCCGGCGCCCTCGTCCTCGTCGGCCTGCGCGAGTGGGAGAACCCGCCCAAGAACGCCGACCTCATCTGCACCTACGACGACGCCCAGGAGGAGCGCATCCGCCCCCTCGAGCCCCGCCTCTTCGAGGAGGACGCCCTCGTCGACGCCCCCGACCTCGCCCCCGAGGCGCCCCTCTGCGTGGACGACATCTAAGCCACCACCGCGCGCCCCGCCGCCCACTCCCGCGCCGCCCGCAGCACCGCGCGCCGCCCCGCGGCCCCGAACATGCCGATCGCCCACGACCCCGCCATCCGCCGACACGCGTCCAGCACGCTCCCCCGCGCGTACTCCCCCAGCACCGCCTCCGGCGCCGCCACAGACCCCGTGCGCGCCCGCACCGCGTTGTGGAACCGCCACAGCCACTCCCGCACCGCCGCCCGACCCACCGGAACAGGACTGCCCCGCACGTACGCGCGCGCGTGCTCCGCGCAGATGTCGCACGGCAGGTGGAAGCACAGCCCCATCAGCATGCGCACAATCACCGCCCCCTCCCGCTCCCACTCAGCCTCCCCCGTCTGCTCAACCGCCATGTGCAGGAACCGCCACGTCGGCGGACCCCACACAGACCGACCCCGCGCCGTCGGAACCCGCCGCGCAGGCACCGCACCCGCCTTGCTCGCATCGATCGCATCGCTCGATAACCGCCCCCGATAGGTAAAATGCATATACATTAAACACCGGGAAATTATTTCATAAATAATCCATTAAAAACATAAAAAATTCAACTCTTAATACATAATGTCTAATAATGAACTTGTAAACTTAGTAAAACAGTGGATAACACTTGATAATGAAATTAAAACATTACAACGAGAACAAAAAACTCGTAGAGAACAAAAAAAAGAAGTCAGTGAACAACTAATGGACTTTATGCGTGATAATGAAATTGACACATTCGATTTAAAAGATGGAAACCTACGTTATAAAAAACGAAATATTACTAAACCTATCACCGCAAAACTGTTAAATAGCGTTGTGTACAATTTTTTTGACGGTAACGAAGAAAAAGCATCCGAATTAACAAATCGGATCCAAGAAAGTCGAGAAAAAAGTACACGTGAAATCATAGAACGAAAGATTAACAAACCAACTACAACCGATTAACAGTATTATTAATAACATCGTATGTGCCAATCACTTGAGGTCGCGAAACCCCATTCATGACATCTTCGGTGTTATATACAAAATTCTTATTATCTATATGATAAACAATTCCTCCTATTTCAACTATACGCATTGATACAGAGACTGTATTACGCCCTCTACATTCATTATCGACTACTCCATTTGGAGTACCTTTACTATGGGTTCCGCAAAATTCTCCATCATCCTTTCTTCTTCTTGTACACTGTTCTCCATTAGCCCGAAGTGCACAACATCTATTATCTTCAGGTAATACATTCTTTACCCGTTTTCTGACAACCATATCATCTCTATCGAATGTGAGTCCCTCGTAGTCGTATATAAATGATAATAGATCTCGTTTATTGTCATTTCCCATATCGATTTCATTAAGTTTTTTAGATAGTTCATCTCTAAAAGTCGAAATATAAGTAAATGCCTTTTTATTAACAACCTTTAACATTGCTTTGTATATATGCAGTAAAAAACATATATACTATCAATTTTCTTTAAGTAAATGATTTCATTATTCCTCGAAATGTTTCTATTAGGTCTCTCGATACATTATTCAATTGTTGGCGAATATTCACAGGTTCAATCGCTGTCTTATAACCAACGCGAACAATACTATCTGACTCGTGCGGATGTTGCTTGATAAAACCACAAAAGTTCATCGTATTGTCGCCTTTATAATATTTATCATATAATGCACGTTCTAACATATGTCCCAATGTATAATCATGATTTTCCAGTCGAATATCATACATATTGTCAGAAACAACATCTGCTGCAGCAATTGACACTTGATCGGCGTCAATTAATGATATAAATGCCTCTATTTGATCAATCATTACTTGGCACCCTTTTGTTACAATTTCCTTATTCGTATACATACCCAGTCCCTTGACTTGAAAGTCATAACTATTTTCAATAAAGGATCGTTGTGCATCAAGTAGGTTGAAATTATTCTTTTCAAATTCAATATCTTCCTCTGTATAACCACCAACTGAGCGATATTCTGCCTCCTTTTGTGCCCAAACACTCGCTGCTTTCTCAACATCAATTGTATTTCCATAACTACAACGCGATACTACATTGTACATACTGTTATCCTTTGCAGTAGCCACTCCAAAGTCACACTCTAATTTAAGTTGCTCGCCAGTAAGTTGATTATTAATATTAGGTCTTAGGCGTATAAATATGATGTAGTCTTGTGTAATGCGATTAGGAGGGAATATCCGTTTCACTTTCTCTTTTTCCATATATTCGCCCGTTTCCTTATTACGTATTTTAAAGTCTTCGGTTGTAACATAAATCGGTCTCTGATCTTCATTTGTTTTATCAACTTCAAGAACGTAGTTTCCGGGGAGAATGTCTAATTCTGACATAATAATGGGGATACATGAAAGTCTTTGTTTGACAATTTCATTGTGAAATCGCGAAGTGTTTGCAGTAATAGTACATTGATTTGTTTCAAACGTTTCAGTAATGAACGCGTTTACTGGAATATCATTAAGAATAATACGCCGCAGTGCATTTGCAACACTACGATCTACTCCAGATAGAGTAAACTCTAATATTTCATCATTCTCAAGAACTTTACTGATCATTGCCATCATTGATATATACATACATGTTATTTCAATGTACATATCAATTTTCTACCTAAAACGTCATCATAGATCCCACGACAATAAAACTAATCATAATAGGGATCAACACCAATACCCATGAAATAAATGATGCTCCTACATCGCATATCATATTAAGAACCCATGTCCAAAAGAAAATGTACAATAGATCGATCCCCAATACCAAATGAGTTTGAGGGATATTGCAAGATAACAATCCTATACATAATTTGTCAACATTACCGTAATTTTGCATAACAATGATAACGAATGCAAAAAGAGACAACACTAAATAAAGCTTCGCGGGACGACACAACTTCATACTACTTATATTTATCAAACATATTATTCAATATCTACATGTGTAAGCATATGTCTTCTACAACACATATTAATAATCCTTAGTTCATCCATTACATACCCTTCGTGTGTTTTTTTCGTATTCCGTTCTGTAAGGTATACCACTTTGTTTGGTATCATACCATCTTGCGCTTTACGCTTCCGTACCTCACGCGTATAATATTGGTATTTATCAGCAAGGACTTCTCCACATGTGAAACATTTTACAGGAATTATCATAATTATTATACTGTACAATCACAAATAAAAGTGTATCAATTTTACAATGTAAAATATGTAGATACTGTGTATATGAAGATTGTCCGTATAATATCATTGATTACCGTTATAACAGCCATTACTATTCCTTCAATACTTTTTATATTGAGTGCTCTTACCAGAGGAAAAAGCAACGAAATTGCAACAGTGTTTGCTGTCATAGCATTTTTGATTCTTATACTTCACCAGTGGTTCTTCGAAACTTTATTTAGTTCATTTAATTTTATCGTGGATGGCTTGGAATGGTTAATTACAACGTTGATATGGTTGTTCACTACATTATTCCGTTTAAATCTAAATTTTCAAGAGCCATTTGATATAGATGTGAATGTAGAATACCATGATTCCATTGAAGATATCCTGAAACAACAAGAAATAACCGATATAGAATTGATTAAAAATGATAAAGGTGATATTATTGACATTAAGGGCCCTATTCCAAGAACATCTTTCTTATTTTACAATAAGGACAAATACAAATACGATAATACCATTTTTGTTCCAACATATGCCGATAGTGTAATGCTATCAAAGCATACGAAAAACATTTTGGATAAAGAAAATATGGGAATATACAGTCAATACCATGATAAAAATATGCCATCTATAAAAAAATTATTAGACTCACGCCTGGAAGAACGGGAAATGACGGAAAATTGAAATAATCTTTTGTAAAAATGATTAGTACAATAATATATACTAATCATGTTTGATAGTGGTTATGAGCAATATGTAGAATTAGACGAACCCACTAAGCCATCCATTATAAACTATACAAGTGATATTGAAAGTAATATCCAAATAAACCCACGTCCAATAACTGAAAACAGACATGCGTCCAGTCCCGCGATACTACTCCGTATAATTAGTAACATAGTTGGAATGCTGTTACCATTTCAATCCTGACTATCATCATTATGGAAATAATTATAGACCAGATTGTCTGCATTTGTATTATTTACATTTCCACATACCAATTTAATCGATTCGTAAATCTGTCTGAGGACATGCTCCGGTGTTTGTGATCCAACTGTTATAAATCCTTCCTTTACTAAAAATTTCCGTATAGCAGCAAGTGGCTCCTGTTTAAGTGTTTGCATTTTAAGTGTTATGTTTGTCCGTACTTTTTTATTAGCAACCAATACACCTACATGTTTTCCGCCTTTTGGTTTTCCCACCTTATATTTTCGCTTATATGTTTTTTTATACTTACCTGGTTTTAATTGTTTACTATTTATTGAACTATTCATTTCCTTAAGAGCGATTGACTCTTCTTGTTGTCGAGTATTGTCCACCTGCACTATTTCAGGCATAATAGGCGTTGTATTATAAACCGGCGCTGTCATAGGTACATTATTATAATCCGGAAGAACGGTAGTACTTGATATTGGCGGTTGATATGGTGGTGCAGGAGCATTGTGTACCATTCTATATGTTGGAAGAGTTCCATTCTTAAGACATCCAAATTTCGGAACAGCTGTCATATTTGGGACATTAGAATGCATATGCACGGATTGTTTCGGTTCTACTTGTCCATTATCATATACAGGAGGGTTGTCTTGAGTGATATTTTCAAGTAATTTATTTGCAACCGCATATGTACCTGACATATTACCAAAATTACTGGTTTGGTTATGTTTTTGTTCTTGATACTTTTTCTCTTGATGATCTCTTAACATACGTGCCAAAGATTGTTTTGTTGCCTTTAATGTACTGTTATTTGCTCGAGGCTGTTTTATTTTTACCTCATTTGCCGACGGTCTATTCTTAACAGTTCGATTCTTTGGTTTTCCATACGAAAAAAAATCTTCATGAATTTGTATTGATTTTCGTTCTTCCATGACTAATAGGGATCAATATAATAATTATATAGTTCAAACTTACATATATAACGTGTTTAATATTTGCTTGCGTACAGATTCATTCGGGTCTTTCATTTGATTTATTTCAAATGTATTCAATCCGGCATTAAGATCTTCATTTGTTAATGTAAGTCTAATACTACTATCTTTTCCGTAAATTCTTCTACCATGACAGATCTTACAGTATGAAAACAATTTCTCCATATCTCTCCCATATGCTTTAAACTTATCATGTTTATCTTTGAACCATTCGTTTGTAATATCATTATCCAACACCCAACCGTTTGATTCTACCATTCGTTTAAATATTATATAAAGGTCCTCATACGTATACTCATCCATCTTGAATTTCCATATAAATCTTGATTCCATTCCATTATTTCGAGACAAAAATCGATCCTTTATGTCTTTTTCATATCCCGCAACTATAACCATAAGTTTATTCTTGTGATCACTTAGACATTCACAAATGGTATCAATACATTCCTTTGAATAATTATCATCATCAATTTGAGAACCAAGTGAATATACTTCATCTATAAAGAGTACGCCTCCTAAGCATTCATTAATAACATCTCTGGTTTTGATTGCTGTTTGTCCTAAATATCCAGCTACCAAATCACTACGCGTAACCTTTTTAAACTTATTCTTTTCAAGGATACCAACCTTTGCATACATAGAGCCCATTATCTTAGCTATTTGTGTCTTTCCTGTACCCGGAGGTCCATAAATAATTGTGTGTTTATAATCACCATCACCAATTTTATGTAAACCTTGCAAAAAGTATAATAATTGATCTGTGACCGATTTCTTGAAATTTTCGAGTCCCACCATGTTATCCATTGTTAACAATTCAGGTTTGATCTTATGAAGGGACTTGAGATCAATATTATATGTTATGGTTGAATCATATTCATTCTCATTAATGATCTTTAAAAGATCAGATATCGTTTCAATATTCGTATCAATAGTGATACTTGGGTTATTAGCTACATTGTTACCATCATCAAATATATTGTTGATAATTTGCGGTTCAACAACATGTGTACTCTTCCAAATGTCATAACTATTTGTTAGAGCAGGATTAGACGGAACGATGCGTCCAATCATATGTTCACATGAAAAATTATTCATTGCATAATCAGTATTTATTTCACTAATCATTTTTGTATAATCACGACGCAGCATTGCCTTATTCTCAGTATACTTATCTAATATTTGAATAATCGGGTTTAGGGCACTCATCCTTCCATTGTAACACACAATTCTGTTTAATTCATTATGTAGATAAAATTGATTATGACGACAAATACTTTGTTATGCATAACATGAATACAAAAGTTCCGTCCAACATGGACAACGCAATCACCGAAATTATCAAACAGTGTAAAGAGCAATCTGGAAAATATGACAAAAATGCCGTACTATCGCACCTGGGCGATTATATCGAAGAACCGTATGATATTATTGAATCATACTTTGACGGAAAACATTTGCAGCGATTAGTCCGTCATCAGATTGAATCATACAACCATTTCATTACTCATCAAATTGAACGAACAATACAAATGTTTAATCCGATGATGGTCCGATCAGTAAATGATTATATTGAAGAACATGATAAATACTTACTAAACATTGAAATAAACTTTCATAACTTCAGACTCATGACACCACAAATACATGAAAATAATGGAGCAACCAAGACCATGTATCCACAAGAGGCGAAAATTCGTAACTTTACATATGCATCAACTATGAATATAGACATCCATGTCAAATACATCATTCAAGACGATATAAAAATGGCAAATTCGCGCACAATAGAAAAGATATTTCCTAATATAAATATTGGAAGGCTACCTATCATGGTAAAATCATCAGCATGTGTACTTAATCATAACAAATGTGAACACCCAAGTGTCCATGACGATTGTCATATGGATTGCGGAGGATATTTTATCATAAAAGGTTCAGAAAAAACTGTATTGGGTCAGGAAAGAGTCGCGGAAAATAAAATCTACTGCTTTGAAAACAAATCTACTACAAAATGGTCCATGTGCGCAGAAATCAAATCTACACCAGATGACAAATGTATCTCTCCAAAACAATTGGACATGATGATTGCCTCACGCAATAATGGGTTTGGTTATGCAATTTATGTCAACATACCAAGAATCAGACACCCCATTGAGTTATTCACATTATTCAGAGCATACGGGGTAATTACAGACAAAAGTATATGCGAACATATTGTACTTGATCTTGAAGAAAACAAGGACATTTTAAAATTCCTTGAAGCGTCAGTTATCGAATCAAATACAATAACAACACAAGACGAAGCATTCGATTATATTATGAGTCATGTTGCATATACAACAACAAAAATCGGTGCTCCGGGAAAACGCAAAGATGAATTCACAAGTGAAGTATTGAACAATGATGTGTTCCCTCACTGTAAAACTATGAAAAATAAAATTATGTTACTGGGATACATGGCAAAGAAGCTTATTATGACTCACATGGGTAAATTCCCATGTGATGACAGGGACTCATATATTAACAAACGTATCGACCTATGTGGCACGTTACTGAACAATTTATTCCGAAATTATTTCAACAAACTTGTAAAAGAAATGCAAAAACATGTAATTCGTGAAATTAACAATGGTTCTTGGAGATCGCGTGATGATTATGAGTCAATCATTAATATGACAAACATATACAAAATTGTTAAAACTACAACGATTGAAAATGGCATCAATCGTGCATTATCTACAGGGGATTTCAGCATAAAACAATCGAACACAAGTAAGGCCGGTGTTGCACAAGTACTAAACAGACTTACATATATTGCCAGCATCAGTCACTTACGGAGAATCAACACACCTTTGGAAAAAAGTGGAGAATTAATCGCTCCTCGCAAACTCCACGGTACAACATGGGGATTTCTATGTCCGGTTGAAACACCAGAAGGTCAATCAGTAGGTGTTGTGAAAAACATTAGTTACCTATGTCATATCACTATCCCAACAAGTAGCGAAACGCTGTATACATATATTACACCCCATATCAAGAGCTTTGAAGAATGCTCATTCATAGATACGGAACGAATGGTAAAAGTGTTTATTAACGGATGCTGGGTTGGTTTAACAGATGATGGAATCAATTTATACAAATCAATAAAAGAGAAAAAATATCAAGGCATCATTAACATTTACACATCTGTGATATTTGATCACGCCAAGAAGGAAATTCGCATATGCAACGATAGTGGCCGTTTAACCAGGCCTCTTTATCGTGTTCGCAAAAATAAGGCGATTATAACGCTTGATATAATCGAAAAGTTGAGAACCAAAGCACTTTCATGGAACGATCTACTGATAAATAGTAATATAGATGAGTCAGTAATTGAATACATTGACCCAGAAGAACAGAATTACTCTATGATAGCAATGATGTCAAAGGATAGCTTATATCGAACCAGTAGTTTCAATTATACCCACTGCGAAATACATCCAAGTACAATGTTTGGTATCCTGGCATCTTGCGTACCTTTTCCGGAACATAACCAAGCGCCAAGAAATACATATCAATGCGCAATGGGTAAACAAGCTATGGGAATATTCATGACAAATTTCGATAAAAGAATGGATAAGTGTACATTTATTCTGAATTCCCCTACTCGTCCGTTGGTAGAAACCCGTGTAATGGATTTTATAAAGCTTGCAAATATCCCATCTGGTGCCCAAATACATGTTGCAATCATGTCTCATACCGGTTATAACCAAGAGGATAGCGTACTTATCAATAAGGGTTCGATTGATCGGGGTCTGTTCCTTGCTACTATATACCACACCGAAAAGGATGAAGATAAAAACATTATACGCGATGAGACAATACGTTGTAAACCAAACAAAACAAAAACAAAAAACATCAAATATGGGAATTACGACAAGATTAACGATAAGGGGTTCATTGATACAAACACACTTGTAGAAAATCGTGATATTATCATCTCAAAAATCATTCCGATTAAAGAAAACCGCAATGATCCTACAAAAACTATCAAATATGAGGATCAAAGCAAAACGTTCAGAACGCACGAAGAATGTTATATCGATAAAAATTACAATGGACGCAACGGCGACGGATACGACTTTGCAAAAGTACGTATTCGCACAACAAGAAAGCCGGTAATGGGAGATAAAGTTTCCAGTCGTCATGGTCAAAAAGGTACTATTGGTAATATTATGCCTGAATGTAATATGCCATTTACCAAGGATGGCCTTAAGCCTGACATTATTATTAATCCGCATGCAATCCCTTCTCGTATGACTATTGGACAACTTAAAGAAACATTGCTCGGCAAAGTGCTATTAGAACTTGGTATGTTTGGTGATGGTACCAGTTTTAGTGAGCTTGATGTAAAAACCATATGCACCGAACTACAAAAATGCGGTTATGAAAGCCATGGCAATGAAATTATGTACAATGGAATGACCGGTGAGCAATTAGAATCAAGTATATTCATTGGTCCTGTATACTACCAACGACTGAAACATATGGTAAATGATAAACAGCACAGCCGATCGATAGGACCCATGGTAAATCTTACAAGACAGCCTGCAGAGGGAAGAAGTAGAGATGGCGGATTCCGTATTGGTGAGATGGAACGTGATGTAATGATTGCACATGGTATGACACGATTCTGCAAAGATAGAATGTTTGACGCAAGTGATAAATACCAGATCCATGTGTGTAGAAAGTGTGGTATGCAGGTCTGTTATAATGATGGTTCAGGTGACCAGATGTATGCAAATAATGATATGAAAATTCACTCGTGTAGAACGTGCGGAAATATAAGTGATTTCGCAACAACAGACGCACCCTACTCATTCAAATTACTTAGTCAAGAACTCCAAGCACTCAATGTAGTACCGCGAATAATATGCGATTAATTAATACTCAATAATTTATGGACGATTACTCAATCAATGATGTTCGATCTCCCAGTGACTTTTCTGGGATTTCTTTTTCATGCTTTAAAAAATCCGAAGTGAAAAAGGAACTAATGAAACATATGTTAAAAGGAAACATTGAACAAGCATGCTACTGGTCAGCAGAGTATATTTGTGCCGGTCACTATGCTGAACTCTGGGAAAATATACTATTGTTCTTCGGAAAACATATTCATGTAGGTAATCCAAAAATATTAATATATATTCAAAAGCGCGCTGATTTGTTTAGAGCAATTATTCAAAGCCCTGAATTCATAAGCGAATTACATGCACGAAACTCTACCAAACTTAGACGATTATTTGCAGAAATAATATGCGTCATGTGTCTATCGAAAAAGCAGTTTGCTATCGAACCTGTAAAAATTAATCGAAAAGAAGAATTTCTCATCACAAACATGCACGAACGTCTTCGTGCAACAAGCATGGAACACATTACTCCCATTTACAAACACAAGGATCCAAAAGAATTACTTATCCCATTTAATGAATTTATGTTTCATCTAATGCAACGTGACTGCAGAAATTCATCATATTGGATTGAATGGATTTTAGATTTCGATCTGATATGCAGAAAAAACAAAGATAAGACGTTGTGTGCAGTAAGAAATTATGTACGTGACGATAAGCTAAATCGTGATGTGGTATGGGTGTTATGGGATATATTTTTCCATATTGCAGACGAAAGAGGTGATAAATTTATTGTAACTATTCTCACCGCTCTGCTCGATATATTTAAAATAAGATACACTACAGCCTCTTGTAAAAAGAGGAGGTTTCTTTTATATTTTGGCGTTACTATGTTGACTGAAGACATCACACGTAACGCAGACGTATTTCAAGATAAACATGTAATTCAAACAGTAATCGATAACATAAATATCGTATACAAGCAAATCAAAAAGAACGAACAAAGCCCAAAAACAGATTATCTGTTCTCCGGGTTAAGCAAACAAAACAACATCGAGAAAGCAATGAAACAAATGGAACTGGTAAATAGTGTAACTGTACCCACATATGATGATATGGACGGAGAACAAGAAGATAATGTAATCTAAGTGTATATGAGTGATTCCAATAATACAACCAAAGACCCCAACTTTTTAGGCAGTGGTACATATGGTTGTGCATATGACCCGCCTATACAATGTGAAGACGGCGAAACCCCCGAAAATACAATTTCAAAAGTTATGAAGGGTAATAATGCACAACGAGAATTTAAGGAATATGATATTGTACGGGATACAGATCCAGAAGGCATATATACAATTGGCGCATTGCGCATATGTAAGCCCGAATTATCGAATAAGAAGTTACAAGATTACCTGAAAGAAACATGCACCCCTATACAAAAATCAAAATTGGATGACTTATCCATGCTGTTACTTGAAAATGGTGGCATGGATCTTGATAGATACATAAGAGAGGTTATCAACAAAATGGATAATCAACAAGAAAGAGCCCTTGAAACAAAACGGTTATTTGTTCGATTTATAGACATACTAAATGGGGTTGACTTGTTCACAATGAATGAAGTATCCCACAGAGACATTAAACTGCAAAACGTAGTATTTAATAAAGATACCGGGCGAACCAAATTTATTGATTTTGGTATGATGACAACTTTTGAAGGAATTGTGAAGGAGGCTTCCGCCAATGATTATTTCCTGGGAAAACAACCACATTGGTCAACCGCATTTGTTTGTCTTGCATTCGATAAAATAATTTTTGATAAAGTTCGTGAAAAATGGGGCACGGGAAACTGGAAAGAAAGACAATTGGTTGGTCTTGGTAAATTCTTAAACGAAGGTATTGCGACAGGTTTAAGCCGGTATAATGGTTTGCCAAAGGCGTTCGTTGTTCGTATAATGAATTCTTTTGCTGAAACAATGGATGATATTGTAATAGAGAAAAAAGGGTATCGGGAATTTTTATATAGATCATCGAATATAATTGACCTATACGGTGTGGGCATTATGTTATTGCAAGTACTCGCTACATTAGAATATTTACCAGATATAGCAGATGAACATCCGACGTTTTGGAGAGACATTTTTGAATTTATGACAGAAATCATGAGTCAGAATGTATTTCATCATATTACCTCACAGCAAGCGGTTGAGAAATACCATCGTTTATTGGAGCATTATAACCTTTATCAAGATACCGGTCTGGAATATGCTCACACTAAGGGAATTATCCAGGAAATTGCACCAAAAATAGAAGAGACATCAGGAGTTGATTCCGATGAAGAAGTTACAACCGATGAAGAAGTTACAACCGATGAAAAGAGTTCTTCCGTCAGTGTTATGGATCCAAATTTGAATAGCATTGCATCATATGAAGAAAGCAACCCAAATACACCAATGAAACCTGTTGATTTACCGAATAAAACAGACGAATCGGAATTATCAGATTTAACCGATAATATGTTACCAATGAACATCGAATCATATGAAGAAAGTAACCCGAATACACCCCTGAAACCTATTGATTTACAGAATAAAACAACCAAATCAGATTTATCGATATTGGCCGATAATCTGAAAAATATGAACATTTCAGATGACGAATCTCCCAATACTACCGAACCTGAAAAAGACAGCCTTGATACCAAGCTATCTGCAATAACAAATAATATGAAGAATATGCAGATTGCCGATAATGAATCATTTGAAACCGCTGACTCTAAAATCTCTAATAACACTGTCGAAACCGATGAAACATGGAGAACGGTCCGTGGTTCAGGAAAAACGCGAAGAACTCGTCATGCAAGAAAAAATGTTTCACGCAGATCTACATAAACATGTAATACCACACTGTAATACATGTTTTATCGATTTCTCAACCTACGTCTACGTCGTATGCGTTTCAATCTACGTATGCGTTTTTTACGCCATTTTGCACGCATGCCACAACATGCTTCATATACAAGATCTATCAAATCTCCATCCGAAAATAGTGTAGTTGCCATACCCGATTCTACAATTGTTCCATTTGATTCAAGACGTAAATGCGCTGCTGGTATAAATTCTATGTCTTCAATCATATTTTTAACGTCGTTAATGTCATTACTATCATCAACACTAATTGTTATTATACGGTGATTAAATGTTCTTACAATAAGATTCATAATTAAACTATAATGATAATTTTATACACCTATTTCTCGGATAATAAAAGTACTACTTGCAAACAATATCCCGCCCCACAAAGTATCCAACACAATAGGCCAAATAGGCCAATCCTTAAAAATAGCATAAGTTGTACCTTCATACACACCATAGGAAAATACACCTAAAAGAAAAGCATCTAATATACTTCGATTAGGACGAATAATAAACCAGTATAATCCAAAAATAATTGCGGCATATGCAATAACCCCGCCACTTATTTTCATTTGCAAGGGAGAACCTTGAATTTTTCTTACAATAGATCCATACGCAGGTCCAGCCAATGTAAGATAAATTGCATCAATCACTAAAATAACAATTGCCAAAATAACTATATCGTACATATATATTTTGCTAATATTTTTACATATCCATCAATGCTTAGAATACAGATCCGAAAGCTCCTCCAACAACACTGTTAGCCGCCATCACTTCTGGGCGTGGAGGAGGCACCATTGATTCGCGTGAAGGCTCCTGAGGTCGCACACTGGTTGAAATAGGCGCAGGAGGTCCAGTTACAATTTCTTCCTCCTCCTCCTCCTCTTCTACCACAACCCTACGCTTGCTCATACCTTCAGTCTTGGATTTTCCTTCCCAAGCATCCATTGCACGTTGATAAACAATGTTTGCCTTAAGTCCGAGCTTCGTCTGTACACTCATCATGATAATAAGAATCGCAAGAATGACAGAGGTTAAATTAAAGTCGCCATAAGAATCACCACTATAAGTAGGGAAATAGCTAATGGCGCGATGAATGAAAATGATACCACCGAACATTACAGCAACTTGTACAGCCATTTCAAACAAAATTTCAATTGTGGCCTTATCTTCATCAACGTCGGGTACATAAGTCTGTACTAATTTGTTTAATAAAAATACGGGCACAATACCCATCATAGCGTATTGAATCGCATTCATCATTTCGGAATTTGATTCGTCCGTACCAGGGAATACATGACTCAAAAATGTGGGGCGAGGTGCATGAAAATCCTGTAAATCGTCCATTTATATAACAAACCGTTAGAAAAGAAATAAAGGTTGGTGTCACTTATTATCAATGCACGAAGAACATCAGTATTTACACCTTATACGAGATGTGCTAAATAATGGAGATCATCAAGAGACACGCAATGGCGGAACCAAATCCATATTTGGTGCATCTATGCGCTTCTCTTTAAGAGACGGTAAAATGCCTCTATTAACAACAAAACGGGTTGCGTGGAAAACTTGCTTCGCTGAACTTCAATGGTTTATTCGCGGTCAAACGAGTAATGATATACTGAAAGATATGAATGTTCATATATGGGACGACAATGCGACTCGTGAATTCTTAGACAGTAGAGGATTGACACAGAGACCAGAAGGGGATCTTGGACCTATTTATGGTCATCAATGGAGACATTTTAACGCAACATACGAAAATTGTCACAGTGATTATTCCGGAAAAGGCATTGACCAGTTACAATTTGTTATTAATATGTTAAAAGACCCATCACAACGTTCATCAAGGCGGATGATCGTAAGTGCATGGAACCCATGCCAACTTGACGAAATGGCATTACCGCCATGCCATGTCATGATGCAATTTTATGTTCGTGAAGGGAAATATCTGTCATGTTCTCTATATCAACGTAGCGGAGACATTGGGTTAGGTGTACCTTTTAACATTGCATCATACTCATTCTTAACCCATCTTATGGCAAAGCATTGTGGATTAGAAGCCGATGAATTTGTATATTTCTTGGGAAATGCGCACATTTATGATGATCATAAAGAAGCACTCGAAATACAGTGTACTCGCGTTCCAAAACCATTTCCTAAGTTAAACATCAAAAAACAACACACAGACATTAACGACTATTCTATTAGTGATATAGAATGGATTGAAGGATATGAACACCATGAAGGTATCAAAATGAAAATGGTCGCGTAAACTATTTAATATTTAAAACACAGTAGAAAATATATGTCAAGTGCTCTTGCTGCTATAAAACGAAGGAAGACGGAACCTGCTAAAGAGGAACAACGTATTCCGCCACAACCCAGCACACCATCTACACCCGTCAGTAAGCCCAAAACAGCAATGGAAATTCTTCAGTCTTTAGAAAAGCGTGTAACTGAAATAGAATCAGCACACACATTCAATTCTATCGTTGAAGAGTATGAGCTACGATTTAAGATGATTGCAGAGGAAATCGCAAATATGAAAGAATTGCTTATTAAATTACAAGCATTCAGTATGGACCTCAATACATCTCTTTTTGAGTTTGTTAAAAACACAAACAACCATTCATCCGTTACTGATAAAGAACCAGAACCAGAACCATCAATGCCAACCAATACAGATGATGATATTATTGATAACGAGAGTGACGAGGAGGAAACAATTAATATTATGGAAAATTGAATTATAGAAATCATCAAATAATATCCAAATACCAGCATGGAAATTATTATCAACGACTCCCAAAGAGCTAACGCATTCTCTGTTATGTTCCAGAACATAAAGGTGTTCTCGGAAGTTATCAATATAACTTTTACCACTCAACACATGTTCATCCAATCAATGGATGCAGCAAATGTCACTGTATTCGAGGTTAAAATAGACAAGGAATGGTTTAATGAATATACCATTAATTCGGATATTACCGTAGGTATCAATACAACTATCATGTCAAAAATTTTAAGTGCACGCGAAAAAGAACAAAGTATTACACTGATTATAACTCCCGGTGCAGATGACATTGAAATCAAATTCGGGGGCAATGATAAATCATTTGATAAAGAATTTGTTATGCCTCAAGTAAACATTGATTCAGAACAATTATCAATTCCCGAAAGCGAAAGTACCGCTATATTCTCAATGCCTTCTCAGACATTCCATTCTCTAATACAGCAGTTAAGATTATTTGGCGAAAGTACAACTATAAAATGCGACGAAACAGAAATATCCATGTCAGCAAATAGCACAGAATCAGGAAAAATGACAGTTGTTATTGAGCAAGAAAAATTAACAGAATATGCAATTGATGAAGGAGAATCACTGGAAATGTGTTTTACATTAAACTATTTGGGGAATATAGCGGCATTTAATCGTGTTGCAACAACTGTAGAGCTCAATCTAATAAAAGATTTCCCAGTGAAGATCGTATTCTATTTAGATGATACATGCGAAATGAATCGTTCAGTAGCATTCTACCTGGCGCCACAGATTGACAATGACTAATAATTTATCGATTCGTTCCATATCACTTTTTCTTTTCATGCATTTGTGTATATGAATACATTTTTCCACATCCTAACATTTGGTATAATTGCTCTGTTGTATACTCATTTCACAATCCAAAATACAGCACCTGACAATATTAGCATATTTGAGGCGAGCAATGAAAGCAATGATCGAATTCAAAAAATATGTGATAATAAACACGTTCTTATATTTTTACGGGATTTGGAAGCCAGTAAAGAGGATTTTTGTATAACAACAGATGCTGATGAACCTACTACGCTTCATATCAATGATGCAAAAAGGATTTTTGAAAAAACCGAAACACCTATATTATCTACTCAAAATTTTGTAAATTTATCAACAACAAACCATAAGATTATTTCTCCACCCGGATCATATTTTGCAGGTCATAATGTAATGTGTGGTTCAAAAGATGCAAAAACTGAAACCCTAACCCATAATTATCATCGAAAATTCATTGAGGTAGTTGAAGGAGAGATTGAACTCCGCATAGTTCCATTTTCAAAGATGGCCAACTACCAAATAGATAACAATTACATGAAATACTCTTTTTCATCGCCATCTGTTTTGAACCAAGGCGAATTATGTATAATACCATCGGGTTATCTGGTAAACATACCACCAAACTGCTTTTATAATATACGGTTTATATGCAGTTATAATTATTGCGTTGATTATTCTTATCACTCGATTGTAAGTCTTGTATCCAATCTTCATCATATTGCCATTTATTACATGCAACAACATAATATTCAATACCTACCCGACGGCATTAAGGCAGTTGATGATACATCAAAACAATTAATTCCTGTCGAAAAAAAGGAAAGCGATCCCGAAACCCACAAAACACAATAATATGTTCATAAATAATTTGTATTTGTCATAAGTTATCAAATACAAATAATGTAATATAATTGTATATGAATAACACTAACCAAAAAACAGGTAACAATGACTCAAAACTTTTAGGGGTTGGAACATATGGATGTGCATACAACCCTCCAATTAATTGCATTGACGGCGTTGAGCATCCCAACGCCATTACTAAGCTTATGTTCTCACACGATGCAAATGATGAAATGGAAGAATATAATGTAATAAAACAGGCAGATCCTGAGGGTGAGTTTACGGTAAGCGCTTTACGTGTATGTAAGCCTGATCTGTCCTCTGCGGATTTGCAGAAATACGTGAAAGAAACATGCAAACCGACAAAGGACAAAAAACCGGAAGAATTAGCATTAATTGTTCTTGAAAATGGCGGTATCGATCTGGAGAAGATGGTAAAAAATATCAACCGGATTTCTGATACAGATGTAAGGCGTCACGAAATTAAAAAAATGTTGGTTCGTATGATGGATATTATTACAGGCGTTGACAGATTTAAAGAAGCAGAAGTTATCCATCGAGACATCAAACTGCAAAACATAGTATTTAACGAGAATACCGGCGCAACAAAATTTATCGATTTTGGTTTAGCAATTTCATTTGCTGATGTTGTGACAGAAGCAGAAGAAAATGAATATTGGCTCGGAAAGGATATATTTTGGTCGGTACCTCCATATAGCCTATTTTTTTCGCGTAAACGGTGGAATAATCTCACCCGTAAGTATCCTCATGAATTCGCTGAAACAGTGAAACCCAAATTAAAAAAATTGTTCGAAGATTATTTTGGAAGCTGGCTTGAAAGATATCATTATCACGAAAAAATTGTAAACCATATGTTGAATTCAACGGAGCAAACCGTTACACGTCTTTACGGTTCGTATACTTTCAAGGAGTTTTTACGTGATTCTTGTAATCTGTTGGATATGTATAATGTTGGTATCTGTTTCATACAATTATTAGGGTACATTGATCATCCAAGTGACATTTCACATAACAAATTGTTACTTAATGACCTTCTTGAATACATTGAAAAAACCATCAATTGTAACATATTTGAACATATATCTACCAAAGATGCTGTTGAACTATATCATGATTTACTTACTCGACATAACCTCTATGAAGAAACTGGATTGGAATATAAAGATGGACGCATTGTTGACAATAATATATTGAAGATAACTGATGATGATGTTGAGGCACCCGACGAGATTGCTTCTATCAGCACACCAACCGAACTTCAATATAAATCACCCAATGAGCATAAAGAAGCATTTAAAAAGTCGATAGAAACACCAATGGAAAGCAAAAGTAGACGTGCCACAAAGAAAAAAACCAAAACTACCCGATTAACCACGTTAGACTTAGACACGCCAATGGAAAGCAAAGGTAGACGTGCCACAAAGAAAAAACCCAACACTACCCGATTAACTACAATAGACGTAGACACGCCAATGGAAAGCAAAGGAAGACGCGCAACAAAGAAAAAAACCAAACTAAAAAGCGCCAATAACAAGACTTATAAATCACGATCGAAAACATTGTCCTCTCTTAGAAGCCAATAACAAGACTTATTAAGACTATTGTATTCCTCCATAAAATCTACATAAGGTAGGAATATCCAAATAATTATAGCTTGCATCATCCTTACCATGTATCATTTCCTGTATATTAACTGGTTGTTCGTCTGGTTCATAATTATACCTGTCGTAAAATTGTTCAAACTGATCATCATCACAAAATTCTACCCGCATATTGTTGTTACATACTGTTCCTCCATATTGTTGTATCCGTTCTTTCCACAATGGACACGACGACGCATAATAAAGCCAATTTTGTTCCCATTCCTCCTTAGACACATTTGGTATTTTAAACAACATATGCAATTCCTTATTAATACCATATTTTGGACCTATTTTCAATACGTTCGATGGGATAGCGGAGTTTAATGTATTATATTCTGCGATTTCTTCATAGGTCGCCGTCAAATATGATTTGCTTGGCGTGGGTACAGCAACATCTTTAATGTTTTTAATTTTCCATATTTTACCTATGAATTTTGATATACGAATGGGTTGATTTATCATATTTTTCACAATAGTTGCGATATGTATAGGGTCCTTGTCAAGTGACCATGCGTCATAACGTTGTTTATTCTTTTCCATAATTGTTTTTCGTCTAACATATACATTTGCGTACAATACTTCGTTCAACTCAAATGCATCTTGTTGGTAACCGCTGTGATAAATTTCAAATATCCAATGGTATGCACGTTTCAAATCTTTATTCAAAAGAGCTATCAAATATGATAACTTTACTTCTTCCAAATTATAAAGATAACGCGTTAGTACAGACATATTTATAATACATATGTTTATATAGAAATATAGTATCAATTTTTAGGATAAAATTGATACCGTGGTTTTGTTTGTTCCTAATGGTAACCCCCATGAACTTAGTAAATCGTTTGACTACACACTTACAATCAATCGGTCAAAATCACAATGCCTGTATTATGGATTGCACAAGTTTTAAACATGCGCATATTTACTGCATACTTAATAATGTCACAAGTCAAAAATTCGGACCATTACTCGAATCATATATGATCCAAAAATTTGGATATACCAAATGTTCCGCTTCAGAATGCACTGGCGATTGTACAAAAAATGATGAAAATATCGAAGTAAAAGCATCATTGGGTGGATCACTGCATCACAAGTTCAATTATGTTCAACTTAGACCGTCTCATGATATCACACATTACTTATTAACTGCATATCATTTGAATTTTGAAAATGTTGGTAGAGAAGGGGATTTCTTTGTATTCAAAGTCCCAAAAGACGAGATGAAGATACTTATCGCCAATTACGGCGGTTATGCACATGGAACAATCAAAGAATACGGCGTTATTACAGAAGAATCATTGAACGACCCCAATAATAAAAAAGAATATGCCATACGTCCAACGTTTGGCGATCCTTGCTGGCAATATCTTCTACGTTTTAAAATCCAGGAAGATCAGTTATGAAATTACTATTATAATACTGTTTTTAATTTCCATCACAAATTATGTCCGTTTTATAAATTTGCGGTATAACGTCTTATATGTATTTTGTATCTTGTCAAATTTCATATTATACTTTCCATCCTGAAATCTTGGATCGATGTTTTCAACGATTGCCTTGTCCTGACACATGGTATTGTACATCATATTTTTGGTCATTGCATCCCCAATGGGATTTTCCCAAAAATTACGGTATGTCTTAACATATAACTTACTACGATTTTCATCAATGGGTAATGCAAATGTTACAACAGTACTGACAAAATCACCAAAAAATACACGGGCAATAGTGGTGTGGGGTAAAATAAACTCATTTTCTATGCGCAAATCTCTTACATCAAATAATCTTTTCGCCATGGACATTTCACCTGACTTATACTCATACGTGGTTTTGTAGTGATATCTACCTACTTGTTTAGGCGGTATTTCGTAGGTAGGACTCGGATTTCTCGCGTTTCCAAAGGTATGAACGAACGCAATATGCATAACATCGAGAGAGTTCTCACTTAGTATTCTCGAATAACATTTAAAATTCATCTCTAATTTTACACATCGTGAATTGTTTCTTACGTCTTCCTCTTCAAAAATATTCTTTTGAAAAGTTTCAGGGATATTTGTACCATTTACATCTATTTTCCGAGCAGTCTTATAGTCATATGTATTCAAATACACCCATCCATTTTTCTCTACCACATCATATTTGTTTATGTTATAATGTTCAGCGGGTTGAAAACATAATCCAGGCACTTTGTCAAGACAACCATTTTCATCAAACTCATAGCCATGATAGGGACACATTATATTTCCATCAACGATTTTACCATTTGATAGAGACGCTCCTTTATGTGAACATACATCATCAAGTCCTACGTATGTATTATTAATAGTTTTCCATATAACATAGTTATGACCCCATATAGTCGCCTTCATTGGACGATTCGTTTGCAAGTCGCATGTATCACCTATAACATACCATTGCAAATCGTACTTGTCTTGTTCAGACAAAGTATTTTTATTCATTTTAGGATAATTTAATAAATTGTCGCTTGGCATAACAGTGGGTCGTTGCCCCATTACAGCACGAAATGCATTAATATAGTATGAATTTGCAATTTTAAACATGACAACGTACAAACATATAGTGAGCATTTAGTATATTCATAATCACATTTCTATATTTTATTACTGTATTGTATAATGGGAAAAACACAAAAAAATAGAACCAAGACCGGCACACTTGAAGCGGATCTTGCTGGTGTATACATGGAATTATTGAACATGGTAAAATTGTTTCATTGGAAAACCAACTCTTATGCAACACACGTAGCAACAGATGAATTATATGCCAAATTGAATAAGCACATTGATAAATTCATGGAAGTACTTTTTGGAAAGCGTCAATCAAGAATTGGTGGCGATTCCATGTCCCTAACAATTGTAAATATCGAAAAAACCGCTTCTGCAGAAAAACGCATCAAAAAATACGTTAAATTTTTGAGGAGTTTAGATAAACGTCTCAATCCTGAAAAGGATAGTGAACTCCTTAGCATTCGTGACGACATTCTAAATGATGTTCATCAATTTAGTTATTTATTATCATTAAGCTGTTAATTTTTAATTGAATTAGTAGTATTCTTCTTATTCAATTTCCATAACATACCTCGTATACCAGGAAGATTACTTAGCATAGGCGGCCATTTTCCTGTAATTTGTCGGCATCTCATTGATAATGGGTTCATACGTTTTTTCCACATTTGTGCGCGCTCATTCAATATTCTCCTCCAATTTCGCTGTACAAGTCGCAAATAATGCGTTTTTACAATACAATAATGCCCGATTCTATTATAGTTATCTACATACAAACGCATTTTTAAAATATCTAAACGCGGGTTCATTATATACACAAGCGAATACTCCATCAGGTAACGCGTGACAATAGAATGCGGAAATTTATAATAAGTACCCGCATCAATTGATGTCATAAGAACAAAATCCTTTCTGTTTATATCAAGTGTAACTAATCCTAATTTATACTCACCTTGTCTTGGAGGCACATAATGTTCCATAACAGTTATATACACATTGTCGACCTCATCAAATTGTTCTTCATATTCATCCTGATATTCACTATCGTCACTCGAGCTATTACTATCCTCATCAGTAAGGTAATCATATACAGGAGACATGGTTATTATAATATAATTTCATTTATTCCAATATCCTAATCAATTTTGAAGTGATTGTTTAAACATACAAACTTTGGGCAGTAGTTACATACTTGAGTATCTTACCATTGACCTGAGACATCTTGTGTTCCAAATGAACGAGTTCAAAGTCTCGCGCCATGTTTGCAATCTCGCGACATATACCACTGATCTTAAGCATAGCCTTGTTGAAATCTCCCGTACTGATACCCTTTTCCTCTTCAATGGAAGACAATACTGTACGACACATAGCATCATTGTTTGCCTCAATCCATTGAGTCATATAGTCAGCCAAATCATAGTTTGTTACGATTGGATCTGCGTGATACCCATCAGATCCCTCCATCAAATCTAATGTATCGAGCTTATTTGCAGTAATCTGCATAAGGTCTCCGCATGGTATACAGGACTTGTCGTCCTCACTCACCTTAATATCACAAAACATGGTAAGATAAGTAATGATTTGCTCAACCGTTCTATCCTCAAAGTAGTTGGTCTCCAAGAGGATTTCAGCAAGCACAAGCGGATGCGCCTCAGCCATGTACGAAGCCACTTTACCTTTCTCTGTAAGCTCAGTTTCTCCCATGAAGCCGCCTCGACGTAAAATATTACACACCGTACGAGTGGTGTTTTCAATAAACTGTTTTGTTGATTCAGATTCTTGTATGGTCCTGTTGAGTTTGTTAACCGCAGAGTCGTATGCACGAACCGTGACGACATCACGATCCAAAAATTTATGCGATGCACGCAAATCAGCCAAATCTCGGTCAGCCTTCTTTTTACTGCGGTTTTTCAGCTGCGGCAGCATATCTACGAGCTCAATATATTTGCGACAGTCATCAACGGGGGTACGCAAAAACGCCAATTGTCCCTCCTTTTCGGAAACCTCCGTTTTTCGTTCCAGGGCCTTAGCATCGAGGGTTTCCAACTCTTTTTCAACACTTTCCGACAACATGGAATCTTGCGAAAACTCATGTAAATTGTTAGCATCCTTTACTCCACTCTGCAAAAGGCTCAGCACCAAACTATATGTGATTTTATATTTGGAAACCAATTTTTGCGGCACTCCACACATTACCGCTTTGTATTGCTTCTCATTGGGTAAAGAAAATAGGTTGTTGCAATGCACCACGTGACCAATCGTATCAATACCGCGACGACCCGCCCTCCCCGCCATCTGCGTATACTCATGTGGTAACAAGAATCGCTCTTCTATTCCATCGAATTTGGTAAGACTGCTGAAGACCGCCGTCTTAATCGGACAGTCCAAACCAATCGCAAAGGACTCCGTGGCAAACAGCATCTTGATATGACGGCGCGAGATCATGAGCTCCACGATCTCCCGAAATACCGGGATCATACCAGAATGATGAATCCCTATGCCTTTTTCCAACAGAGAAATCAGTTGATGATATTCAGGAAGATTGGCATACTCCTCGTAATTAGGCAACTGTCGCAACACCTTGTCGCATTCCGCCTTGATCGTGTACGGCACCTTACTATCATCCTCAAGAAGGGGCACCGTAACCTCGCTCGCATAACGCTCAACCTTCTTGCGCGAAAAGACAAAAACAATTGCCGGCAACATATCGTTATCTCTAAGATGAAGCGCCAGCTGGTTAAGTACATGCTGCGGCTTCATATGCAAATTACGGTCACGCATCATATCCAAATATTTCTTCATTGTCTTGCGCCCCTCATCGTCATAGTGATTGCTTGAGCTCTGTAACTTGATCATCTTGTTCATGTCGGCTCGAATCTCCTTCTTCAACGCATCGTCCTTAATGCCCTTATACAAGCCTTCCGTAGTCGTGATGAACCCATAGTGCGTAAGGGGAACAATTCTATGGTTCGTAGAACATAAATGCACCTGCTTGTAATTGTCGTGTTGCTCACCCCGGTTTCGCTCACACCATTTTGCAAACTTTTCTGGTCCATCAATCGTAGCGGAGAGCATGACCATTTGGACGTGCATCGGAAGCATGAGTATCGTCTTCTCCCAGTTCTGTCCACGATGCTCGTCATTGATATAGTGCACCTCATCAAATACCACACACGCTAACTCCGTTTGAAAGTCCATCTGAAAATCCAGTTCCACCGAAGGTCGCTGTTCAGCCGTCTGCTCCTGAAACAATCGATTCATCAAAATCTCCGTCGTCATGATAAGCACGTCGGCCTCGGGATTCGTCTTTATATCACCCGTAAAAAGACCCACGCTTATGTCCGGATACTTCTGTCGGAAATCGTAGAATTTCTGGTTTGATAGCGCCTTAATCGGGCTTGTGTAAATCACTTTCTTCCCCATCGAAACAAAATACTTGATCGCAAACTCCGCAGGGACCGTCTTTCCCGACCCCGTATGTGCGGTGACCAAACAATGATCACCCTTTACAATCGCGCCAATTGCATGCTTCTGAAAAGGGCTAAGCTCGAAAGGAAAAGTCTCGAAATGTTCTTTACATTGCGAGACCGTATCGTCATATGTATTGTCGTGTATAATCACCATAGTGTTAGCATATATGCTCTGAGTTCTTTATATATTTTATATCGGTATTGGATCGAATAATTCATCGGGTATATCCGACTCCTCACTCACAACAGTAGACGGCGTACCCGATCTCCCTTTATCATGTTGTCGTGTTTTTATCATGTAAAATACTTGACAATTCTGTATTTCTCTTAACATAAACGCATATAGGGTCATATCAGTGTGCTTGTATGGTATTTCCTTTAAAAATTTCTCAATATTTGATACCATACTTTTTTGAAAACACACCATATTTACAGAAGCATACATTGAATTGATATACTCTTCAGTGTAATATGCTCTACGGACATTCCGCTTCGCCTTTATTGAACACACCTTATTATCACGACTCGTGTGTATAAACGCAACATCTTTGGGTTCATCTTCATTAAAAATATTTACCAATGACTGACATACTATGTAGTTATTATCGGGCTTATATGCACCCGCCAATGAATAAAACATACCTTCCGTATACTCCTTGAATGCGTTCACCATTATAACAGGCTGGTCTTTAATATTTTCCGATGCTGACTGAAATGCACAAAGCTGACATTGCGAGGCACCTACATTTTTGCGATCTTCAAGAGACGTTGTAAGGACCGTAACCTCATCCTTCAATCTATCCAAAGCATCGACAATTCTTTCTATAACAATATTTGTTGTTTGTGGAATCGTTACAGCATGAATATGGGTTATACTAAGATATTTCATTGCATTGATTACTGTGGTAAAAACATGTACCGTCGCCGCGGCATCCTTTCTCAATCCAGGGTCATTAATCCTGAATTGACAGTTTGGATCGGTTGTGACCAATAACGTAAACATAGTAGTTAGTTTATTATTCTGTATATTTTTATGTACATAGATCTTACTATATACATTACTTGTTTGTATGTACCGTATGTCCAAATCTAAATATTAGTGACTATTCTTCATACCCAATTCTTTTGCATCTATTCCCTTGTCGATAAGCATTTGTTCAATACCTTTATCATAGCTCACATAAGATAACGCCGTCTTACCACTTGCATTTTTAAGATGAATATTAGCATCTAACGCAATTAACCGTTTAATCACCCTTTTCATTTTCATAACGCATGCACGAATTAGTACAGAATCTCCATTCGCATCGACCGTTTTTATGTCGGCATTTGCATCTATCAATGCCATCGCCATACGTTCATTTTGTTTTCCAATTGCAACCATTAACGGCGTATCTCCAAAATTATTCCGTATTTCTATATTTGCACCATTCTCTATAAGAATACTCAATAACTCCGAATGATTATTTTCACACGCCCTATGTAATGGCGTATCCCCCCAATTATCGGGTTCATTTACATTAACGCTCTCTTGATGCATTAAGGTAGTTGCAATATCAAGATGACCCGTTTGACATGCGATATGCAATGCAGTTTTTCCATGTGTATTTTTTGCACCTGGGTTTGCACCATTATTCAATAATATTTTTGTATTTTCAATGCCACCGTTGAATGCAACCTTCATTAACGGGGTAGACCCATATGATGTTACTAAATTGACATCAGCTCCATGTGCAATAAGATTCTCTGTAATTTCCCAAACATTCATAACACATGCAATATGGATAGGAGTAAACCCCCTGTCAGTAGACACCGCTACACCTACCTCGGTTTCCAATAACATATTCGCCATGTTGATGTCATACATGCGTATTGCGTCGAATATATTACCGGCACTCCTTGGTCTTTGGGCAATAAATGCCGACATTACCAGTTATACATGGTCTATAAAAAAAGAAGGAGTTTCAACCCTGTGTGAAATCCATTCTCAACTCTAACCAATCTAACTTATTTTTTATCGTAGTTCTTTCTTAATAGTCTGCATCACCGCAGGTAAAATCATTCGCCGTGTCTTTGTCATAGTCATCCATTTTACTAAGTCCTCTGTCTTCTAACATCTTGATAAGTTCATTATCATATGCAGCGTACATCCATATGGTCTCCCCGCTATCGTACTTGTGTTGAATATCGGCGCCCATTTCAATGAGTCTCTTCGCCACATCTGTTAATCTATACTGACAGGCAAACTTCAACGGCGTATATCCATATACCGGATGTTCTTCGTCGAAATCTGCGCCCGCATCCAGTAATATAGTTGCAAGTTCCGGCTCTTTGCGATATAGCGTCTCCAGTAAAGGGGAATATTCTCGCAATGGTTTATGGTTTGGATCCGCACCATTGTCCAACATACGCTTCAGCAATTGTTGTCTGGCGTTCTTATGATAATCCTCAGATTCTCCGGGAGGCGTTACTTTGGCAACAAGAGACGCTCCGCATATATGCCATAGCGCAGTACGTCCTTCATCATCCATCGCCATGATATTGATGTCTGCATGATTCAATAGAATATTTGCTACACCATGACTTACGCTGAAACATGCATCAATCAATGGCGTAAATCCAGATCGTCCTCGATAATTTATATCAGCACCATACCGAATAAGTATCTCGGCATTTTCAACCCGATCATAAATTGCAGCCACTCCCAATGGCGTGATGTCTGTCGTATATCGCGCATTTACGTCAGCCTTATAGATAAGTAGTAGTTCCAGAATTTTCGGGTTTCCCATCTCTGCCGCCGCATGTATTGGCTGTAAATGGGTCTTGTGATGGGATTGATTTGGATTTGCACCGCGCTCAAGCAATAGACGAACCAGATCCAGATTACCCTGTCGAATAGCACCAAACAATGCCGTTGGCTGTTCGCATACTCTGGTCGTATACGCATCAATCATCGCCCCTTCATCCAAAAGTAGGCGCACCATTTCAATCGATGTTTCGTGTGAGCACGCAAATATCAATGCAGTTTCGCCATATTTTCCTCTGATATTGACATCCGCGTGACCATAATACTGCAACATCTTTACTATGCTTAACCGATTCATTCTAACCGCAAACATAAGAGGCGTATATCCATTTACATTTTGATGATTTATATCCGCTCCTCTTTCAATGAGCATAGACAGGATTTCATCGAACCCTTCATTTGCCGCAGCATAGCAGAGAGGGGTTCTACGTTTATAATCAACGACATCCAGCTCTTCACCATCCAGTTCATCGATGAGCTTTCTGGATTCCTCCAAGTTCTCATCCCTCATTGCATTGAACAGATGTTCCGTCTTGTCGCAAAATTCAGTCATGTTTTGTAGGCTTGTTTGTGTATTTGATTTTATGTATTCGCAAATAAAATCAAAATCTTAATCAATTTTATGGATACTCGAGGCTCTCAAGTCCTTTGTCCTGCCGTGCTTCCTCCATGTCTTCCAACTCCTTCATTCGTCGCTCTTTGTTGGGCGCTCCCAAGAACGACGCAATGTACCGAAGCAGTTCAATAGGCATATTTCCAAATACCCCCGTTGATTCCGGTAACTTCAACACATACTTTCGTTCATTCCAATTGGTCTCTCGCGTAAGAATATCCATGACTTCGTATGTATTCTTCAGTGTATTCTCGCTATGCTCATATTCTTCGTCATTCAAAAACTCGTACGTATAATCCAACGCTGTCAGCCCATTGCGGTTTACCAAATGTATATTCGCCCCTTTACTTAGAAGATATCTAACCTGATCAGGGTGATCCACCGCCATCATAATAGGTGTGGTATGGTCGAAGCATCGAGCGTTTATATCCGCACCTGCCTCAACCAGCAGTTTTACAAGTGCCATTTTTTCGCTATCACATGCACTATGCAATGCCGTCATGTTCGTATTTGACGCAAGATTCGGGTCGGCGTTGTAATGCAATAATATTCTTACGCACTCTTCGGCCTCGGCATCACATGCGTGTATTAGTGGTGTATCTCCTTTGGTATCTTGGATATTCGGATTTGCTTTGTATTGCAACAACGCTCTCGTACACGTATCATGATTATTAATGCACGTGACATGTAATGCGGTGTTCTTTTTCTTATCCTGAATGTCCGGGTTTGCCCCGGCCTTCAATAGGCTATACATCATGCTACTGTCATTCACAATTGCGGCTCCATGGAGACAGCTATAACCTTTATCTTTTGTAACCCAGTTTACGTACGCTCCCGCGTTTAGTAACATTTTAACTATATCATAACGTTCGTACACGATTGATATATACAATGGTGCTCGTTCCTCCGCATCTTCGATATTCACGTTTGCGCCCGCATGTATAAGATAACTTACAATATCAGTATAACCGTTCATACATGCAACAATTAATGGTGTGTGTCCCCATCGCCCGTCCAACACATCAATAATTTTATGAATTCCCCTTTGTTGTACAAGGTACTTGACCATCTTCTTTCGGTTCCATAAAACTGCGTCAATAAGCGCCGTGTAATTGCCACATTTTGCTATTCTCGTAATATCCGCACCATGTTCAAAAAGCACTTGAACCGTTTCCAACGATGAATTTACGGCAGCAAGCATGAGTGGGGTTACGCCACTATACGCATCTTCTTTATTCGGATCTGCACCGTTATTCAACAAGTATCGTATGCTTTTTACCACATAAGATCGGGCTTTACATCTACATAAACTATGCAGACGCATAGGCGAAAATATACCACCATAATACGCAAGCAGCTCAATCATGTATTGGTTTCCGCGGTCAATCGCAATCTCAAACGCATTTTCTTGGTCACTATAACAAGCATTGGGAGTTGCGCCATTTTCTAATAGCATAGTTGCAACCTCCAAGTCATCATACGTTACCGCTCGCTGTATCGCCGGTATATAATCGGTACTCACGATCGATAAAATATCACCCAACTGTTCAGCAAGTTTTCTCATTTTATCCAGAGAATGTTCTTTGGTTATGTCTTTTATATGAGGATGCAGGGCATGTCGATTAGTATCTGTCTTTACCCACCGCAACTTGGCATTTTCCGAAATCATGTCACATAAGTCCGTATGCATATCCATTTGCTGTTCATATTTTCGCCGAATTTCACGCATAACTTCAGGAGGATGCGGAGACCATGTAACTGTAAAATAGTTATTATTCATTAGTTATAGTCGAGGTTACTCCTTTATACATATTCCGATATATAGCTGAATACATCATTCGGCGCTTTCACCGCAATAGGCGACTTTTCCTGTACCAATAAGATCGGTTCCCTTGCCTTCCATCTCAAAAGTTCTATGATGTTCTCTACCTCTGTAAAATCATGTTTTTTCACATAATCCATCGCACATAAATTGTCTTTGTCTCTTATGGTAACAATTGCGCCCTTGTTAACCAGCTTTTCTATGATTTTGAACGCAGTTCCGTCCCGATCATAAGAGATTTGCGTTTTACAAACATTTATCAAAACTGTCGATCCTTCCGGATCTTTATCGTTTACACGAATATCCGGATGATCCAAGAGATACAAAATTATTTCAGGATACATGGATGTCTCTGTCGCAAGCATTAACGGTGTTTTTCCATCATTATCTGCCTTATTTACGTCAACGTCCAGTTTCAATAACTTTTTCAGTATTGTCCGACTGAATGTTTCTACCGCACCATGTACTATATTTCTTCCACTGATATCACAAACCGTTAGATCGATACCCCCATCTATTAGAAGATCAACAATCTCCATATACCTACCCAGACCTTCATTTTGAAGCGTGTACGTAAGAGCATTACAACCATAGTTATTACGTACATTAATGTCGAAATCAGGCATTTTGCTAATAAGTTTCATTACATTAAACATGCCGTAGTATATCGCAGTCATAAATCCCGTTCTTCCATTAGAATCCTGTCTATTTATATCAGTCGTTCGTTCAATTATACTCTGCAATTTTTCAGTGTCGAATTTATCAACCTTCACAGTTGTCAAGCCAGTATAGTTTCCGCCATCACAGCACAAGAAGTGGAATGCTTTATCGCCGTTGTTGTTTTCTATGTTTACATCAACCGACGGCGCTACCGACAACACATTAAAGCATTCTTTTGAACAACATATAGACAACATAAGAGGCGTATCGCCGTCTTTGGTTTGATGATTTATGTCCATTCCCATATCCATACATAACTTCAATTTATTAACATGGTTGTTGTAAATTGCATGATCCATACACGTCCAACCATTATTATTTTCCATCTCGAGTTTACCACCATATTTTATCATAAAATTACACGAGGGCATCATATTACATATCATGAGGGGCGTATCTCCGTTTATATCTTGATTATTTGGATTCGCACCAAGAATCAACATTCCCTCTATAAGACTATCTATCTTGAATTCACCTTCCCATTCGAAATATGCACTTTTTGTTTCATCAGCAATATAATTTAAGGCTGTCTTATTTTCATTATCGACTATATTCAAATCGATATCAGGATGATCCAAAAGTTTCATTGCGGCACTGTATTCCCGACACACGATTAAATTCATAAGTACAGTTTTTCCGTCGTCCTCCTCGTCTCTCGCGTTTATGTTTATTTTGTATTTAAGTAGCCGTTCAAGTTTGTACGTATCATTATAATATTCCGACGGGATGACAATATCATCATACAATATCGCACCGCCTTCACAAAGAACATCCAATAAACCGAACTGCTTATGTTTGATTGCTATCTCCACTGGCGTTTCTCCAAAATTGTTCGCCACATTCACATTGATACCGGCATCGATAAAGATACGAAGTATCTCCGCATAAGTTTGCGGACTTCGTCGCATTGACATACATGGCATTGACGAACATGCCACATCAATGTACTTTTTACAAATAGTATGGACCAAACCCGACTTGAACGGAATTCCTTGACTTATCATATGCCTTATTTGATAAAAATCTTCTGTTTGAATCCATGTACGATAGTCACTGTCTTCCTGAGATGTACAAATGAAATCGTCGGGGTTGTATTCTGTCCTTTTCGGTGATTGTTCACCATTCTCTTGTTTGTTGTTTTCCATTTACACTATCGCGACGCATTTGTCTATATATATTTTCTATATGTAAGCGATATATGCAGTCATTTTTATTCATCAGTGTTATACTACATAAAAACTAACTTCATTCTTCATATTAAGTATACTTATCATGAAGCCCGGCTTCGCAATATCAAAAGAAGATAGGACTGAATTTACGTCAAGGGGGTATTGCCCGACATATGGCGAACTTACCAAAAAAGGGGTTCACAAAATTTTGGGGACGATTGAAGGACAGGGGAAGGTATTCGTCGACATGGGCAGCGGGACAGGAAATGTAATTCTACACGCTTGGTCTGTTCACAGCAAATGGGTACAAACGGTTGGTATTGAGCTTTCAAAGGAGCGTCATGAAATTGCGATGAAAACCAAAAAACGTCTCAACAGTACTCAACGTGGGAGGACAGATTTTATACACGGGGATATGCTATCATACTCCATGATACACGCTGACATCATTTATATAAGCAACCTTTGTTTTGATGAGAAAGTCAATCGAAAAATTGGAAAAAAACTGGATAAAGAAGTGAAACCTGGAACAATCATATTTGTAAGTAAGCCTATATACGTTACGCGCAACCATGTGAAAACAAACCATTCTGTTACCCAAACTTGGGGCGAAAACAGTATATTGACACAATATACTATTCTTGATTAATTACTTTCCAATATACACCTCTTTTATCACCTGCTTGAGAATTTTTGAAATGCGCGCGTTTTCCGTTTCATCGTCAGTAATCCCAAGAGACTCCGACATTAATTTGAGGTATTTTTGGTTTTCATCCGTATCACAGTTAAATGCATCAGGATGTTCTCGCTGCCATTCCAAAACAGTGTCATAATTTTTATCTTCAATTGCCTTTACCAGCTTTCTCATCTCTGTTTTTTCGTCGGTGTCTCTCTCCCATCGATCGCCGTGTTTGAAATAAAGGATTTCTCTCTTGAGATCAGTACAGTGCATCGGACGTTTATATACATCCAATGTTCCCAAGTTGTCTGTAAGAATAGAAATCATACCATTTACAAATCCCGCATCTCCTATTCTCTCCAATTCTTTGAATCCAAGCGTCATATTCTGCACAAAATTGTGTATGGAAATTGCATCCTTACATTGTTCGTTAAGAAACAGATTCACATTGAAATTATTATTGATATTTGTAGTAACATTTTGAACTGGGACGACCGCTTCATCCATTTTTGCCTGCTGTTCCTTTATCAGATCATTCTGCTGCTTTACAATGTCCCGCATTTCCTTGTTTTCATCAATCAATGTTTGTACAATATTGTTTTCTATCACTGGATCTTTTACTACTTCATGTATCCCAATACATGTCTTACGATGTCTGGAAAGAGATTGTCTTGCAGAAAATACTCTTCCACACTCACATTCAAACATTTTACTGCCCCCATAATGACCCGATTGAACCATCATCATTTTATGTTTATTTGTTCTCATATGAGCATTGAAGTTACCTTTCTTATTTGTTTTGAATTGACAAGTTACGCATTCGTACATATCAGATATATTATTCTTATTAGCCATGATTATATTATACTGATAAAAGTTACGTTTATGTCAGATGCCATAAAATTTTTGAATATACAGATTCAGGTTCTCCATTTTCGGCATTTTTCGGCATTTTTCGGCATTTTTCGGCATTTTTCGGCATTTTTCTAAATTTTCATTTGTGACTGAAAATTTTTCAGTCAGGCATTTTTCGGCATTTTGAAAATTTTGTTACGAAGTTATGCTCCGGCTGTTTTTGGCTGTTTTTTGTCAACATTTCCAGCCTCAGTCACAAAGTGTTTTTTTGAAAAAAATCATCTGAGGTAAACCGCTGCATTTTTTCAGCAAAAAATGTCAAAATTTTTTTGGCTGTTTTTTTGTCAACATATGTCAACATCAAAAATGCAAAAAGTGTTGTCCACTGTTCGTGTTCTTTTTATTTTTTTCAGTAACAAAATTTAAAAACTGAAAAATAATTCACTGCATCTCAGTAACAAACAAAAAAATGCAGTTTTTTGTAAAAACTTTTTTCCATTTTTCGAAATTTCCAAATCTGAAAATTGGAAAAATCGAAAAATTTCAAAAAAGTTTGTAGAAAAATGAAAAAGTCGTTGTGAGCATGATGCTCACAACGCTATTTTGAAAAATGCAGTTTTGTTACTGAAAAATGTTTTCCACGTTTCCACTCTCTTTTTTTTTTCGTCATTTTTCGGCATCGAAAAAAAAAGAGAGTGGAAATGTGGACAACCAACTGAAAAGTCAGTTGTGAGCATAATGCTCACAAACTGGTTTTTTGACATCCAAAAGTTGTGACTGAAAAATGGTTTTCCACGTTTCCACTCTCTTTTTTTTTTCGTCATTTTTCGGCATCGAAAAAAAAAGAGCGTGGAAACGTGGACAACCAATATGCACCTTTTTGTACATTTTTTGGCACAATTTAATATAATTTTTCAATAATTATCAGGTGTTTTTAAAAATGTTACTTTTAATGTACTATAATAGTATATGGGTCCTTTAAAATTTTCGAAAGGAACAGTGGCTCATCCTATTAAAGACAACCCAATTAATTTTAGCTCTATGGGTATCGGTGCACACAATCGATCAATATCACGATTGGTAAGCAGAAATGTATTCACGATAAATAACGGCAACAGCTTCGATGTAAATGTTACACCAATAATTTCCCCCTCTTTATATTCCGTAGCATTAGATGCGCCTTCTTTGAGTATTCTCATTAATATCAATAAAAGACCAGATTCTGAGGTAAGTCGAGTGACAATTCGTTCGACTACATCCAAAGTTACTATTGGAACACCCCAATTGATATTTGGAGACGTAGGAGACCAACCCATTCAATTAGTAATTAATGGACCCGTCAGCGGTACGCAGATTCTTGCAGACGCTGAAGAAGGCGGCAGAGCAGTGGCCACTCTTATTAGTTTACCCGATATTGATACGGCCTCTATTTCTGCAGCCGATGGCAGCAATTTGGCTACACCAACTATTACGGGTACTCGAGCCAACGGGGATATAATTGAATTATATGAAGGTTCAACCATTATTGGTACAGATACCGGATCGGGCACAACTTGGTCTATCACAACACTGGCATTGAGCCATGGATCTCATACAATTGTTGCAAAGGCAATCGACTCTCGAGGAAACAAATCAGATGGGTCAGTTGCACAAACATTTACTCTTGATTTAGTGGATCCTTATATGACGTCTATTGCGGTAGTATCTGATAATTCCACCCCCACATTAGCAAATGCGACCAATATATTAACATTTACAGTAGGATTTAGTGAGGCAGTTACACTCAGCTCCTCAGATGATGTAAAGGTACCATTTACGATAGGAGAAGAAGGAGGAACGACTCAGTATGCAGTGGCAAATGCGACAACTTCACGCACGATAAATAGTATTGCAAATGCGGTAGAGTTTACATATGCAGTACCCACTGGTGCTAATGGTGTGGTTAAGTTGGTAGCAGGTCTATTGACCATTGAACCTGGCGAAACTGTATTGGATTCAGCAACAAACCCCTTAGCTGGCGGTATGCCTGCTCTGGATGAAAATAACATTGTTACCGTTGATACGATCGCGCCCGTGCCCCCGGATAATATTACATTTACTACGCCAACTAATGTGACTCGACCAGTTATTTCAGGTAATAAACCAGAAGGAACTACAGTTAAGGTCAATGCAACTAAGGATAGCTCAACACTTGAAATTGGCGCATATAATGTCACAAGTGCCACAACATGGTCAATTACGTCTTCTCAAACATTAAGCGAAGGAACTTGGTCCATTACGACAACTGCAACCGACCCGGCAGGAAACACCTCAGCAGAATCTGTTCCCCGGTCAATTGTCATTGATACTACTCCCCCCACCATTCTTATTGCTAATGGTATCTCTGTAGCAACCGATAATACTACTGATCCTACCAAGGCGGTATTAAACGATAACATCATCTTTACGGTTACGTTTAGTGAGGCAGTTACACTCAGCTCCCCAGCTAATGTAAAGGTACCATTTACGATAGCCGGAACAACTGGGTATGAAGCAGTCGCACAAACGGCAACTTCAGGCACGATAAATGGTAGTGCAAATGCGGTACAGTTTACATATTCGGTGGCCTCTCCTGGAATTGACGGTGCGATTGGATTGTCAGCAAATACACCATTGACCATTGAAACTGGCGCAAGTGTGCGAGATGCAGCTAACAATGACTTAACTGGTATTATGCCGTTATTAAGCAGTCCTACGGTGACAGTTGATACACCACCTACTGCACCCACTATTGATGAAATTACTACTGAGTCACAAACCACCACCCCTACCATTACGGGTACTCGCATGAGTGGCACCACCATTGAACTGTTTGAAGGTGGTAATAGTATTGGTACTGATAACAATACCAGTTCAGGTACCTGGTCTATTAAGACATTTGCATTGGCTATTGGTACAACGTATTCTCTCACTGCAAAAGCAACTGATTCCACAAACAATGTGTCGGCTGATTCTGCAACCCAGGCTCTTGTGATTGCATCTGGGGTCCCGTATGATATTACATTAGATACACCACTCAACGACAACACTCCAATAATCAGCGGAAAAGGCGTTGATGGTACCAACATTACATTGTTGGTAGACGGTACCCCCACAGATTATACTGGCATTGTTTCATCGGGTGCATGGTCAATTACTCATGCCATTGCATTGGCTGATAAAACCTACAGTATTACAGCAACTGCAACTGATGCTGCAGGAAACACCTCAGCGGCCTCTACTGGACTGGACATTGACATTGATACGACTGCCCCTGCGGTCCCGTCTAATATTACATTCACTACGCCTACCAACGACACCACTCCAGACATTTCAGGTAATAGAGACGCAGGGTCCACCGTTAAGGTGTA
>Ga0181591_10000285_pt1 | contig 38673 bp, 13 predicted proteins | sample 071ome_33_FD_133757 | JGI IMG/M metagenome (GOLD analysis project Ga0181591, IMG submission 133757) | Coastal salt marsh microbial communities from the Groves Creek Marsh, Skidaway Island, Georgia - 071412AT metaG (megahit assembly) | ecosystem: Environmental > Aquatic > Marine > Intertidal...
ACGGGGGGACAGTTAATTGCCCCCCTTAAATGTTACTTAGGGGCGCCAAGCGAAATTCATGGGTCCCTCCTAACCTACAAAAGTATCCAGACGACCGATAAATAATTTTGAAAATCGGTTTTTGAAAACCTTGAATTCTAAAAAATTTTCCCAGCAAAAAAATGACCAAAAACCCTTTTGAAGATTACACAAGTATTCTAGATAACTTTGATAAATTCTGTGACGAGTTCGAAAGTCGCGCCGCAGAAGCATTCATGAGAGGAGATCAAAATAATGGAAAAGTCGTCAGAGCAGCTACAGACAAACTTGGAGGAGAAACTCCTGGTGCTGTTACAGAGATTAGAGAGCTTGGAGTTGAGAGTGTCGGCACTGGAGAGACCGACTTTAGCTTACAGACGCCCAACGGCGAGTCAGTATGAAAGTCTGTCAGACACTCTAGATTACCTTCACAATAATATTGAAGGAATTAAGGATGATCTAGTAAAAGTAGCAAAAGCAGTATAATGCCTAATGTAGTTGGTCCAGATTGTGTAGACACGCCCAGTACCGATGGGTTATGTACATTTCCTGCAAAGGCACTTGGAGGGAAGTCTACAAAAAGTCCCAATGTAAAGTTCGAAGGGGAGAACGTAGAATACTACGGATATGTCGCTAACGGCGTCTTACTGGACGAAGTAGATGGCATTCCGTTGCCTACCAATGTATTGGGAGTATGTCAACCAGGGATACGAAGACTTACCCCAACAGTTAATAAGAGTGTATTAATCAATGGGAATCTTTTTGCAGTAACTGGTGATGAAGCTTCCCTAATCATTGGGGCAACTACACCGAGACCCTTGGTAGGTCCTTACAGTTATCCTACCGTCTACATAGGTCCAGGGAGTCCTTCAAGCGCCTCTGAGGGTGGTGTTTGAAATTTTCTAAATTTATGGTATAATATAAAAGTCAATTAATTGAACACTATGGCACGAAGCAAAGTTGGTTTGAGTGGGCAGAAGGTTATCGAGTCTACCCCTAAGAATACTCGTCAGGGGCGTGGGAAGCATACGAAATATGCTGCTACCAGTCGCAATGGTGCTAGGAAGCGTTATCGTGGTCAAGGGAAGTAATCTCCGAGGAGCGAAAGCGCCGAAAACTAAATATCCTTAAGAGATAGCAACCTCTCTAAAAGTTCTGGAGACAGACTTTAGAGAGGTTTTTTCAATGGGACTATTTCCAGTAGACAAAAGTGAAGAGTTTATCGAAGAAGGTATGACACTGATAACCGAAACGGACAGTGATCGCCTTCTAGATGCCGCTGCAAAGCGTCGTAGATCCAAGATGAAGGAAGAACTATACCCACTTCCCGAAGACCGCCTAGAACGCCCTTGTGGAGGAGCGGGCGGATTTGACGATTATGTAGAGCGTTGGCACGAGTGAATAAATACAAATAGCTTCGTATTTTCCGTCAAATGCAGACCTTTAAGTCGTTTAAGGATTTAAGCGTCACGTTTAAAAAACATCCTCAAAATGACGATCTCTTGACCGTCAAGGATAAGGCTGCGATCAAACAGTCTATTATGACTTTGCTTCTTACCGAGAAGCGTGAAAGGTTGTTCAACCCAAGATTGGGCAGTTCAATCACTCAGATGCTATTTGAACCTCTAGATTTTGCTAGTTCTGCAATTATTCGTAAAGAGATTCTCTCTACTTTAATTGAGTATGAACCAAGAATTGTAGTCGAAGACCTCATTTGTCAACCAGACTACAGAAACAATGGTTATGATGTAGAACTTCATTTTTCAATTATCGGAAGAAACGATGCTCCTCAGCAGATTAACTTTGTATTAGAGAGAACCCGATAAATGCCTTACGCTCAGATTTCAAATCTAGACTTCCAAGATATTAAAACGGTTCTCAAAGAATTCTTGAGAACTCAGTCAGATTTTACTGACTATGATTTTGAGGGTTCTGTTCTCAGTAACCTATTAGATGTTCTTGCCTATAACACATATTATACGGCATTTAACACTAACATGGCAATCAATGAGTTGTTCATTGACAGTGCCACTGTTAGAGACAACGTAGTTGCTATTGCTAGACAGTTAGGATATAGACCCAGATCTATCACATCATCAACTGCGTATGTTACATTTGATATTGAATATGCAAATCCAACGACCGATACAGAATTACTCCTCAAGAGAGGAACTGGATTTGTTGCTTCATATAATAACAAGGTGTATCAATTTGTAGCACCTACAGATGCAAAGGCGCAGGTAGTTAATGGTGTTGCAAGATTTAGTGATGTATTGGTAAGAGAAGGAACGCAACTTACTAATACATTCATTGTCAACTCATCAAACAAATCACAAAAATTTGTTTTAGATAATCCAAACATCGATACTTCTACTATTACTGTTGAAGTGTTCGCTGATGGTTCCACATTCAGTGAACCATACTTGATTGCCGATAATATTCTTGATGTTACATCGACATCTAAAGTATTTTTCTTGAACGAGGTTGAGGACCAAAGATATGAACTTATCTTTGGTGATGGGATCATTGGTAAAAAACTAGAGGACCAATCCCAAATCGTTGTTCGTTATATTGTTACAAATGGTCCAGAAGCAAACGGCATTAAGACTTTTGTATTTTCGGGTGTAATTGAAACTCCTCTTGGTGTTTCTCCAGGTGCTTTTGATTCTGAGATTGTTTCTACCGTACCTTCTATTGGTGGCGAAGCAATTGAAAGTATTTCTCAAATTAAGTTTGCAGCGCCAAGAACATTTGGAACTCAAGGTAGAGCAGTAATTGCATCCGACTATGCTGCTATTGTTCGTAACGTTTATCCGTCAGTTGGTGACATCATTACATTTGGCGGAGAGGATCAAGATCCACCAGAATATGGAAAAGTCTTTATTTCTATTAAACCAAGAGATTCGGCATATCTCACCTCTCTTACTAAAAGTAATATTATTGAAGAGTTGAAAAAATATTCTGTTGGATCAGTTGAACCAGTCATTGTAGATCCTTCTATTTTGTATGTCGAATTAGATAGTAAAGTATATTACAACTCAGCATCAACAGACTTAACACCAGCTCAGATTAGAGCATTAGTAATTGGCAATTTCCAATCATATATCAGTTCTTCTGGAACTGAAAAATTCAATGGCAAGTTTAGACATAGTAAAGCAGTGGCAGTAATTGATGAAACTGCAAAAGCAATTAACTCAAATTTAACAACTGTTACAATGAGGAAAGATTTTTATCCTCAACTCAATTCTAGTTTCTATTACGAGATCTGTTATCAGAATGCTTTTGACAAGGATTGTGATGGTCCAACCCTGTCTACGACTGCATTTAGAGTCACTGAGTATCCAACTTTTGATGTCTACATGGAAGATAAGGATGGCAAAATTGTCCTATATAGACTAGACACTATAACTGGCGAAAAAGTTGTCCTTGACAAGGAAGTTGGGGATATTGATTATGATAAAGGCGAACTTAGAATGTACAATTTGACGATCATCAAAGGATCTTTCTTTGATAATCGTATCTCAGTTAGAGTAAAACCATTGTCTAATGATATTAAGGCGACCCGAGAGGTTTACCTTGATGTTGACGTTGCAAATTCAACTTTCATCGCATATAAAGAGTAATTAGATGGCTATCAAGACCAAGAAAATTTCTGCTCTTATTGAGTCACAACTTCCTAACTTCATTGTAGACGAGTATCCCCTTTTCTCTAGGTTTGTAGAGAAATACTATGAAGCTCAGGAAAGTTCTGGTCAACCTCTAGATATTGCTAATAATATTTTAGATTATACTGACATTAATTATTATGAGAAAAATCTTCTCAATGAAAATAGTATTTTAACGTCAACAATTTCTTCATCTGACACTACTATTGTTTTGGATGATGGTAGTTCGTTTCCTGAAAAGAACGGGTATATTAAGATTAATAATGAAATAGTTTTCTATGCCAAGAGAACTAATAATGTCCTCTCAGAATGCTCTAGAGGGGTTAGTGGCAACACTACCCTAGGAGACTTGTATGAACAGTCCACATTCGTAACTACAGACGCTGCTGGGCATGTTTCTGGGTCTGCTGTATACAATGTAAGCAACCTATTTCTATATGCTCTTATTAAGAGTTTTGAGTCTCAATATCTTGCATCATTCCCAGAGAAGTATTTAAAGAGTGGTGTAGACAAAAGAACTCTTATTAAAAACATTAGACAGTTCTATAAGACAAAAGGAACTGCTGCTTCTATTAGATTCATCTTTAACTCGATTATTGCAAAAGACACTAGAGATGTTCCTGAGAAGTATAAACCCAGAGATTACACGTATAAGGCATCAAACGCTGATTGGATCAATGTATTTGCTCTTAAAGCAAAAATTGTTTCTGGCGATCCAAATGACCTGATTGGTAATATTGTTGTTCAAGAAGCAACAGATGAGTATGGATATGCATCAGCAACTGTCGATAATGTTTATCCAGATGGAACTAGTGATGGGGAGAAAATTTGGAACATAGTTCTTGCACCAGAAACGGTTAATGGAACTTTTGCAATTTCAACTAAAACCAAACTAGAAAAAACAATCTTACAAACAGATGGTATCGGAAAACGAATCAATGTATTCTCCACAGTTGGTTGGGGAAAATCTGGAGAGGTATTGATCGGCAATGAAACTATTAAGTTTGAAGAAAAAAATATTACTCAGTTTGTAATCAAGAAGAGGGGAGATGTAACATATACCCATGAAGTAGGTGCTTCTGTTTACAAACCAGTTACTATTTCTGGATCTAATGTCACAATGTTGACATTTGGAGTAGTATATAATTTTACACCAAGCACTTCTAGTCCATATTCTTATCCTGGTGATAGGATTCAAGTTTCAAATCCTGGTTTCGAAACTGCAGATCCAAAAATTGTAAGGACAGGAACAAATCAAGTTAGATGGTTTTTGAATCGGAATCTTGCTGTAGATATTCCATCCAATCCAGTAGCACAATCTGCTCTTGGAGATGTTTCTACTGATGTATCTGCTATTTTTAGTGATGATCAATATTATTATATTACTGCATCTGGATTCCCATCCCACGAAATTCTAGATGGATCTGGTGTAACACAAACTCTTAAAGATCAAAAACTTCTTCGTATTCTGAGAAAAGAAGCAACTAGAACTACTGAGAAGTATAAGACACCAAAATCAGAAGTTGGTATTTTCTTGAATGGAACTAGAGCATATAGTTATAAAGATACAGAGAGTATTCGTTATGGAAAATTAGAGAGCATTGCAGTCAACACTCAGGGAACTGGATATGCTAAACCACCATTCGTTCTACTCGATGGTGTACCTAACAAAGCAAGGGCAGTTCTTTCTGGTTCTGTAGTTGAAAGATATATTGTTGACACAAATGATACTTTCCCAAGAACACCAACTGTAGAAGTTACTTCTGGTAGAGGAGCTTCTATTCGTGCAGTTGTTACTGGAGACAAAATTACTTCTCTTGTTATTGAAAATCCTGGAGAATATTATTCATCACCACCTATTATTAGAATTACTGATAGAAATGGAAAAGGAAGATTTGCCGATTATACAGCGATTGTAAGCACTGATGGCAAGATCACGGGATTTATTAAGAATGATGAGGGTAGTTTTTACACTCAACCAACAGTAAGAGTTGATGTTATTCCTGTTGGAAATGGTGCCACTGGCACTCCTCTACTAAAAGAATGGAATTTTAACCGCTTCAATAAGTTAAAATCAGTTTTAGATGATAATTACGGATATGTTTTTAAGAATTATAACAGTGTTTTAGAGTATGGATATGGTCAAGTAGCAAATCCAAAGGCACTTAGAGTAGCACTAAACGATAATTTAAGTTCATCCGATACAGAACCATCCACAAAAGTTCATTCTCCTATTATAGGTTTTGCTTATGATGGAAACCCAATTTATGGTCCATTTGCACATGAAAACCCTGTAGATCCACAGTCTCCTATTGTTAGGATGACTTCTAGTTATTCTATGAAAGGTTCTAGAGCAGATGGTCCAGCACTTGCACAATACCCTCTAGGTTCATTTAATAATGACTATTCTTATACCCACAAATCTGGTTCTCTAGATGAGAATAATGGTAGATTTTGTGTCACACCAGATTATCCGTCTGGAACATATGCATACTTTATTACTATTGATAGCAATCAAGTCCCACAGTATCCATATATTTTAGGTGAGAATTTTTATTCTCTGCCAGTAGAAAGTAACTATGCTTCGAACATCAATCAGAATGATGTTCCAAAAAAATCTAAGAGACTTTCAGTTCCTGGGATGTCAAGAAATGGAGAAGGTTTGGTTGCAGAAATTGAAGAAGTAAGGTCTGGAACCGTTGATGCTATTGACATTGATCGATCATCAAATAACTTCTCGGTTAACTCAAAAGTATATTTTGATAATAGAGGCACCGAGGGATCCGATGCAGAAGCGTTAGTTGAGTCTGTTAAAGGTAAAGTAGTATCATATCTTGATAGTTATGAAAATAAAGTAGTAAAACTTACTACAATTCAAAACGCATATCTGTTCACTGACGATACATTAAGACAACCATCATCTGGGGCATCTGGTGTTATTGTGGGAGAGGTGAGGAATGATAACGTAATTGTTCTAAAAAATGTCGTTGGGACATTTGATAATACAGGAACTTTTTCTGCAGATATTAAAACTTTCTTCATTCTCTTGGATCAAGATAGTTCATATACCAAAGGTGCTACATTAAGTCTTACCGATGGAATTAATCCAGCAATTGCAACTGCAGAAATTTTAAATGGCACTGCTGGTCAAAATGTTGTTGAGATTAAGGTTTTAACTGGTGACTGGTTGCAGTTTAATCAAGGCGAGTATTTCTTACAATCCAACAATTTATTTGATACATCTGGAACACGACCTGTTATTCTTACTTCTCTCAGCGATAACCTAGAACCATTTGAAGTTAATCAAAGTGTTGCCCTAGTAGAGACAGCAACAAATCACGGTATGGGTGTTGGTGATAAAGTTAATGTTGATATTTTCCCAGACGATTCTATCAAGACTAAGACTTATTATCTAAGAAAGAGATTATATCAAGATATTGTATTGCAAGCGCCAGAGTTCAAAACATCTATTGATGATACTGGTGTTGGCAGATTTCAAATTTTAAATGGTGGCGCTGACTACACACCAGGAACATATACGAACGTTTCCATTACTGGTGGTACTGGATCTGGATTTACAGCAACAGTTACTGTTTCTTCTGCTGGTGTAGTTTCTTCTATTCAGATTCAAGATGGTGGAACTGGATATAGAAAGGCAGATTATCTTGGTGTTGATGATGAATCTCTCGTGAGATCTGTAGCATCAACTAGCACTCAGAGATTGGTTCTATATGTTGATCATGTTGGATTTGCGGCAGGATCTACAAGTCTCACTCTTGATAGCACTACTGGCATTTCCGAGAACGATTTAATTCTTGTCGGGGAAGAAGTATTAGAAGTTTCTTCTATTAACGGCAAGACTCTTACAGTTTTGAGAGGACAAGAGAATACCACTGATAAAGATCATTATGACGGTCAAGAAGTATCACTGTATAAACCAAGATACAACTTTGATGATAATTTCCAAATTGGTGCTGGTATTGGTAGTGGATATATTTCTTCGTATGATTTAGAAACTCAAAAGGCAACTATTGTTTATGATTATTCTACCACAAAAGAAACGGCACAAATTATTCAAGTTAGCAGCACCTTCTTTGACGATAGTGTTCCATCCAGATTAGTATCGATTAAAACTACAGATCCTATTGAATTCAAGTTTGAGTTTTCAGAAGATAATGTAACTTATATTCCAAATCCAACAATTGAAATTCAAGAGTATTACAAGTACAAGTTTGACACTTCTCACTCTTCTCTAACGGGAACATACTTTGATTTAAGTCCTAGTAAAAATTACAATGTAATTACGACAGAAAAATTAGCATCAACTATTTTACCAGGAAACCCAGGTGCATTTACTGATGTTAAGTTTGGATTTGGTTCTAGAATCGCGTCAAATAACTATCAAACTAAGAGAGGAACTGATTTTACAAACTTCTACTATTTTGATAAAAAAGGAGTTGTGGATTCTGATGGCAAGTACCTAAAGATTGTTTCAGATCCATTGCAAGGTGAAAAAATATTGAATTATGTTACTCCCAACAGATTTGTATACGATATTCTAACTCCGCCACTATGGGATGGATCTGGAACTATCACCTACACAACGACAGGGCAATTTGCTGTTGGTGAACTGAATTCAATTAAAATTACAAATCTTGGATTAAATTATAAAAAAGTTCCATCTATCTCTGGAATTGACCCAAATCAAAATTTCAAGGCAAAAGCTAGAGTATTGTTTGATGTTGCAACTAACAGCATTACTGGCGTTGAACTAGAACAAAAAGGATCTAATTATACAAATCCAAAGGCAGTAATTATTGATGGCGATGGAATCGATGCGACATTTAACTTAGTTGTCAGAGATGGAAGTATTTTTTCTATTACTGTCAGTAATCCTGGAAGAGGGTATACGTATGCTCCAGTAATTGAAATTGTAGAGGGCGATGTTGAAGCATATGTAAACAGTTCTACTATTGGTGTACCACAAAGTATTAAGATTACCAGAAATGGTGGTGCTTTCCACCTCGACAAGACAGTATCTTCAGAATTTACTTCTAAGTATACAGTTTCTTTAAAAAACTTTAGTGGAAATTTCCAAAAAGGAGAAACTGTTGTACAGAGAATTGGACAAACTGAAGTTTCTAGATCTGTTGTATCTGAATGGAGACTTGGATCTAATCTCCTTAAGTTAGAGAATATTCGTGGAACTCTGAGAGAAGACGTAGTTATTGAAGGACTGGTATCGAGAGCATCTGGTACTGTAAAGGGAATCTATGCTAGCACATTTACAAATAATGTAACAGCGTTTTTTGATAATGTTGGATACTTCAAATCCGACAAAGGAAAATTAGGAGTATCCAATCAAAAATTAATTGATAGTTATTTCTATCAAGATTACTCATATGTTATTAAATCAAAAACTCCAATTGACCAGTGGAGAGATTTAATCAAATCAACTACACACCCCGCAGGATTTAAACTGTTTGGTCAAGTTGACATTGAAACAAATGCTCCCGTTGAGATGCCAGCAGAAATGCCAAAGGCGTCGCATTTTAGTGTCATTCAACTTTGGGATCCAGATAAAAACAAAATTACAGTTGAAAACACAAGAAGAACTGTAACTCAAATTATTCAGAAGACAGAGAATCAAAGAATTCGTAAGGGAGTAGGTTCTGCTGCTACTTCTGAGTTTAATTTCAATGAATCTCGTGCATTTACATTTACACTAAATGGGTCTTTTGATGGATATTATGATTCTAATGGTATTTTGCAAGGTACAAAAACATTCCAATTATTGGATGATCAGGGTCAACCATTTACTCCATCTAGTGCTAAAAATTTAATCGTAACACTTGACGGAATTATTCAAGAACCAGAAGTAGCATACACTGTTTCTGGTGATAACATAGTCTTTTCACAACCACCCTTAGGTGCTAATCAAAAACTCACTGGAAACAATTTAAATGAATTAACTGATTATGCTGGAGTAACATTTTACGGAAGATATTTTAACTTTAAAGATAATCAATATAATACGAGATACTTTAAAAAAATTAGAAATATCTTCCAAAGAAATGGAAGGTGGTTAGACTCTGCCAATCAAATAGAAAGAAACAAAACTTTCATTATTGAAGAGTGTATTGGTTACGGAAGATCTAAGTATCCATCTCTGGATTGGAGCACTAAGCAAGATGACTATGAGAGAGATCTTGGTTACATCTTGGATGCGTATCAGCATGACATTAGATTTGGTGGTAACGTAAAAACAGTTGATTATGTCTCATATTTTAACCAAGATGATGACTATGATTATATCACAAACAATAAAACAGAATCTTTAGGAATAATCAAGTATGCTACAAACTTGGCAAAACTTTCTGTTAGAAATTGGGATGTTGTAGAAGCGAGTGTATCTTATATACAAGGTTCAAATATAGTAACAGTCCAAGATACAAATAGACTAGCTGTTGGTATGCATATTAGTTCTGGAAGAGCATTTGCGTCTGGAACTAAAATTGCATCAATTGATAGTGATACTCAAATTACACTATCGTCATATGCTTTAGCAAACTCAGGTGGTCTTGGTGGTGCTCCAAGTGGCATCACGGATTTAAGTGGATCTACTGGCGGAAGTGACTTTGTTATGCCAACCAGCACTGGGGAAGTTACCCCTGGAAATCAATTTGCTGTTGATCCAGGAGATATTTTACAAGCTCCAATTTCGTTCTCTTCATCGGATAGCGCATTTTTCTTCTTTAGTGGTTTGAACAATGGTACATTCTATGATGCTTCAAATCTCATTCAAGGAAACAAACTGTACTTGCAAGAAGAAATTAGTGAATACATTTATGATACATACAATCTTCCTCAGGGAGATAAAACAAAATGCAAGAGAGATCTTGGATATTTAATTGACGCTATAGTTTATCATCTGAGACTTGGTGGAAATGAAAGGGTTGTAGAATTTGCTAGACTATATTATACGAATGCTGGATACCCATATGGAGAAACTTTAACATACATCAATAGATCTACAGAAGAAACTAACGCAGCAATTGATGCATGGACAAAACTTGGTGAAAAAATGATTCTTGCAATGAGAAATAATCTTGGGGCGGGAACTTATACCACTATCGCTCCATATGTAGATCTCACTGTTTCCACTGATACTCAAGTTCCATATTGTGCCGAAGTTGCATCTGCAATAACAACATATATTGATGTTGTCAAAAATATTCTTGCAAATGGAACTGGTGCGGTTGATTCTGTAGGAATTAATCCATCAAAACCTGGATATTGGACGGATACAAAACCAACAATTGATTACAATTTAATTCCAGATCCACAACTTCCATATAATGGAGAATGCGATGATGTAGTTTCTGCTATCGACTCCTTATATGAAAATGTCGATGATGTTCTCGACAGTCAATTAGTTTCAAAGACTCTTCCAGACTATGTGGATGGCGAGAATAAGATTTTTGAATTATATTGGGAAGATGGTTCTGAAGTCTACACAGAAGAAGATGAAGATTTATTCTTAACTATCAACGCAGTTCTTCAGAGACCAAAGTACAATGCAGATTATCCAGGTGGAGATGCATATTATATTGATAGAAATACTATTCCAAATAAGTTGATCTTTGATGTTGCCCCAATTTGGGATCAAGATTTTGGTGCTAAAAGTATTGGAGAACCAACTGCCGTTGAAAAAGTTGTAGGTATTGGTGTTGGAAACTATAAGAGATTGACCATTGATTACAACTTGGTTAATGGTGTTAAGAGTGGTCCTTTCTTAATTTTAGATGTAGAAGATAATACAGTTCAATCTGTTGAGGAAAAAGAATATCTTTATGTTTTCTTAGATGGCGTTCTTCAAAGAGAAGGATATAGTTATACGGTATCTGGTCCAAATATCTATTTTAATGTTCCCATTAAAAAGGAAATGAAAATTGACATGAGATATCTCTACGGAAGAGATGTCGGTCAAATTCTTAATATCTACGATTTTGCTCCAGATACATATTTTGCTACTGGTACACTTACAATCAACACTACATCATCTCTAATTGATGATTATACAACTTATAGATGGATGGGTGATTTGTCTGGTAATGGTGTTCATTTATGGCAAGTAAAACCAGACGGTACGTATAATGTTATTGGTAAAGTAGCAAATCTTTATAGAACTTCAGGAGTCGTGAGGTTTGATATTATTAAATCTCAGAATGGTTCTATTATTGATGGATTAGATTTTGTATTTGCCGTTGAGGGAAGATATACTAGAACATTTACATTACCATGGTCAGAATTTACCTCCGCATCTCTTCAATATAAAGTTGATGATTATGGAAGAAAAATTCTAAGCGATGAAAATTCTCTATGGTCTGGCACTATTGTCAGAAAATACTATAGAAATCCATTTGTAAGTCTGTCAAATGGTGATAAGATTCGTGTAGAAGGAGAAGAAAAGTTTAGAAATATCAAAGTTCTTCCATCTAATACTACATCAAAAGACGGTAGAGATGGAGAACAACTTTCTGATGATATCTACGGGGCAGTTCAAGTTGAAACTTATGCTGGAGTTACTCGTGGAGAAGGTCTAAGTGTTGTAGCAAATATTGAAAATGGAAAAGTAGTTTCTCTTTCATGGAATCAGAGAAGCTGGAATCCTCTCACCCAACCAACAGCATATCAATATTTTACTCCACCTGTTTTAGAATTCGTACCAGAAAATGGAGAAGGTGGCGGAGCAAGGGCTGCTGTTATTGTAAGCAAGGGACAAGTTGTTAGTGTTGATCTTCTTGATGGCGGATCTGGATATACCAAGGCACCAAAAGTTGTAGTTGCTAGAAGATATGAAATTCTAAATGAAAGAGATATTGGTGTATCTCTAATTAACATTGGAATAAACCCATATGTTGAAAGCAGTGGTATGACTGCAGTTTCAACAATTAATGTCCTTGGAAATCAAGTTTCTGGTGTTAACTCTTTCACATCTGTATTCTTCAATAGTCCTATTGACACCGACAGAGTTATTACTGCCGAGATTCAATTACTAAGAGAATCTGGTGATGAACTTCAAAAAGCAGCATCAGAATTTATTGGTATTAGAGATCAAGATCCAAACGATGTACAAATCATTGATGTATTCTATGATGCTACTGTTGTATCTGCCGAAATCCAGGGTGTTCTATCTACAAATTCCATTTCATCTGTAAGTAGAACAATTACAACTTCATTTGAGAATTTAATTCCAAATGATGCTATTTCCAATATCAACTTCTTTGAGGTTGGCGCTTATCTCGATGTTGATCTCGATCCTGCTGACACTATTATATACATTCCAGATACCACAAAATTCAAGACAAGTGGATATCTTCTAATTGGAAATGAAGTTGTACGCTACATGCGTAAACTATTTGATCGTTTCATCAAAGTTGAAAGAGGAGTAAACAACACAACTCCACAATTCTGGGCATCAGGAACTTTCTTAAGACAAATTCCAGATCCTGTATCTGTTGCCTTTGGTGGCATTGCTGTTATTGAATCCGATGTTGCTGTTGTCTCCATCGGACTAGAGACTCAAATATCTAGAGAATCTATCATTCCTAGACAAGCAGAATCCCAGATTACACAGCAGCATAATACTACAACAGAAGTAGTTATCACCCCACCACCAGGAGGAGCAGTAGATGGATACGAAGAATCACTCTTCTTAGTAGACCCTGTTCCAGTAAGAGGATCAAATACTACTGGTGGTCATGATGGTGACGTTGACCTTATTGATGTTAATGGTGAATACTATGTTACCTTGAGAGATACTACACAACAATTAATCATTAATGAATTATTTGGTTCTGCACAACAATACATTGGTCAATATGCAAAAACAAATGCTGGACCAACTATTGGTAATTTTGATCAAATTTTAGATGATGGAACATGTAATGTTTCAGGAATAACATTGTTAGAATTAGACTTCCATTATCCTGCATTGACCATTAGAGATTTTGTTGAAAGATCTGAATCAAGTTATACTTTATCGGGTGACTATTTCAATTTGACGAATGCTTCTATTCAAAATCCAGTTACGATAACTTCTTCATCTGGAACAATTGGATCTAGTGTTGTTGTTCAGGATACTACATATTTCCCACCATCTGGATATCTATTTACTTCTGGTGGAACAGTGATTCAATATACTAGTAAAACAGCAACTACATTCGAAGGTTGTAGTTTCACAAGGGGTGCAAATACTATTAGTAGTGGTGATGAACTCATTCCGTTTGCAATCACCTAAATATTGCTATAAATATAAATAACACAGGCACAAACACTACGTCGGAAAAAACCAATGGCTGCTATTATCTCTGATAAATTTAGAATTTTTAACGCGAAGCAATTCCTTGAATCGCTAACTGAAGGTGCTACTGACACTAGTGCCGAGCGTTCCAGGATGTACTTCTTTGTGGGTCGCCCACAACCCTGGAAAGCATACTTAGAGGTTTACTCTAAGTCACCAACCAACTTCACAGTTGGCAACGAAGTGTTCATCGGTACATATGGATCTACAGCGTTCCGTGCTACTGTTTCTGCCGTTTATGATAGTGCCCTTCTTCTTACCGACGTTTTTGGCAGCAACGGTGTTAACTCTACACCACCCCTTGGTAGCACACTACTAGAAACTGCTGATGGTGGTTCAACCACAACCAACGCAACAGCAACCACTGGTGTTTATCGCTATGGTACTGAGGACATCCCACCTCTACCTTTAGATAACCAGAGAGAAAAGATTGGTCTGTACGACGAAATTATTGCTGCTAAGCGTATTACTGATGCTTTTGCAAGAACTGTTGTTCGTCGTTACAACTGGGACTTAGTTGCTAATCCTAAGTTTGATATGTGGAAGCCTGATTACTCCGCTACCCCAGGTGGTGGTGGTCAAATTGGCAAACAATCTGCAACTGGTGCATCTTCTATTGCTGATTCCAAGTTCTATGTAATGAACTCAAACTATGAAGTATTCAAGTGTCTCTATAATGGAGAGAATACTTCAAATGCAACTGGTCAGAATGCAACTGAAGAACCAATCACCACTGGTGCTAATTATGATGCTGGTACTGGTCTTTATACTGAGACTACTGGCGCTGGTTACATTTGGAAGCATATGTATACCATCCCAACAGATGATGTTCTGAAGTTCCTTTCTTCAGACTTTATGCCAATTGTTCTTCCTGCACAACCTTCTAGAGTTGCAGTTGCTGGATTGGCAGTTCCAGGTGCTCTCGATGTTGTTCTAATCGAAGATGGTGGAAATAACCTACCCGCTTTACAGACTTTATATGCTGGAGTCAAGGGAGATGGAACTGGTGGAGTTGTCAGGTTTGTTACTGATGGATCTGGAACTATCACATCTGCTTCTGTAGTTTCTCGTGGTCAAGATTACACATATGCCAATGTTCTTCTTGGTAACGGTAATCTATTCTCTGATCCTGGTCTAGCACCTGGCGATGCAGTCACAACTCCTCCTGGTGCAACTGGTGCTCTAGAAATTGTTATGCCTCCACAGGGTGGACATGGTTCCGATCACGAAACGGAACTTAACGGCAAGCGCGTAATGACAAACATTCGCCTAACTTATGCAGAAGGTTCTGGTGACTTCCCAGTTGACAACGACTTCCGCAGAATCGGTATTATCAAAGATCCATATAACTATGGTACAACAACATTCTCAACATCGGATACATTATCTGGTTTGAGAGCAGTTAAGATTACTGGAGCAACTGCCGATTATCTACCAGACGAAAGAATTAGTCAAACTGTATCTGGTGGCACTGCATATGGTACTGTTGTTTCATGGACTCTAGACAGTGGTTCTACTACTGATGGTGTTCTTAAGTACATCCAAACTAATGATGCACACACAGATCAGGGTGTTGTAAGAGCATTCGAAAGCAATGCTGCTAATGCAATTTCTGGTGGTCTATCCGCTGCTTCTGGTAATGTTGCAACTACATATGCGAATACTCTACTGGGTGCTACATTTGCTGCTGGTCTAGCAACTCCCGAGATTGAAAACAACTCTGGCGATGTTATCTACATCGAGAACCGTCGTCTAATCACTCGTGCTCCTGACCAGATTGAAGATATCAAACTAGTTATCGAGTTCTGATTTATAAGACTCAAAAGAATCCCCCGATTAATCGGGGGATTTTTTTTATCTCTACTAAATACTAGGGACTAGTGACTAGTATTTGGCGGAGTACGATGCCTCAGAAGACTAACCTAAATGTAAATCCTTATTATGAGGACTTTGACGCGAATAAGAATTTCTACAAAATTCTTTTCCGTCCTGGATACTCAATTCAAGGTAGAGAATTAACTCAACTTCAATCGATTCTCCAAAATCAGGTTGAAAGTTTTGGTAGATATGCATTTAAACAGGGACAATTAGTTATTCCTGGAGAGGTTGCTCTTAATACAAAGTTAGATTTTGTGAAGTTGTCTTCAGTCACTGAAGTTGCTATAAACGATGGTAATGATATTGTTTATAGAAAGTACGATATCACTCAACTTGTTGGACAGCAACTCAGAGGTCTTACCTCTGGAGTTAAAGCAACTGTGTTGGAAGCAAACTTAGCAACTGCAAATTCTTCTGATACATTATATGTAAACTACCTCAATAGTGGCAACTCAAATACGGAAGAAACTTTTAGACAGGGCGAAACTTTAGAAGTAATCGATGGTGTCAATACACCTTTGATGGTTGTTGGTACTGACGGTAGTGTTCTTCCCACTAGTATTGACGTAACAGATCCAGAATCTGGTTTAACTACATCTCTAGATAGTCCCGCAATGGGATATGGTTCTGCCGTTAAGGTAGAAGAAGGCATTTATTTTGTAAATGGATATTTTGTTCGCAACGATGAACAACTCCTTGTTATTGATGAATACTACAATAAACCTTCTGCAAAAGTTGGATTCACAATTGTTGAGGAAATTGTAACCCCAGAAGAAGATGCAAGTCTTTATGATAATGCAATCGGTTCTTCAAACTATACTGCTCCTGGGGCTCATAGACTTAAGATTAGTCTGTCTCTAAAAGAATTTGCATTAAATGCAATTACAGATAAGAATTTTATTCAACTCCTAACAGTATCGAAGGGTGTAGTTCAAAGAAAAGTTTCTGCTGCTGATTATACTCTTCTTGAGCAAACTCTTGCTCGTAGGACATTTGATGAAAGTGGTGATTATGTAGTAGATAGTTTTGCTATTGATATAAGAGAATATGCTCAGAAAGAAAGTAACATGGGCATCTACTCAGTAGATGAATTTGGATTATATAATGGTTTGACAGATGCCATGGCATCTAAGAAAATGATTGCCAGTGTTGGACCTGGAAAAGCATATATTAAAGGATATGAAATTGTAAATAAAGAAACTAAGTATCTTGAGATCAACAAAGCAAGAGAAAGCTTATCATCAGACAACGTAACTCTTAAAACAAAGGGACTTCCAACTTATAGTATTTCTAATGTTTTTGGAAGTGTTCCTCTAAACAAAGAGGGATCTCAGTTAACTGCATATCCAACTGTATATCTTTACTCATTATTTAATGATGGTTATGTTGGATTAAATGGAACAGAGTCCGATTCTAACTATCGACAAACAATTCAAAGAAGAGGTCTTTTCTTTGATTCTAATATCGGAATCAAGACCATAACTTTGGAAATCGTTGATGTTAATATTCCCATCACATCTATTATTCCATCCGAATTAGAAACAACATTTGCAAAACTTTGGTATGTTAAAACAAGAGCAGGAACTAATGTTGTTGGAAGTGTTGATGTTCTTTCTTACACTAAGGTTTTCAAACCACTAAGAAATTCTGGAACTTCTGAAGAGTCTAGATTTTTTGAAGTTACTGTTGCTGGATTAAAAACAGATTTAGAAAATGTATTTAAAGAATATGATGAAAGTTCTGATAATAAACAGAGAAAATTATTCTTAACTCAGAATGACGCTCTTGGAGATGAGAAAGAGGGTCTTTCTTCAACTGTGTTTGCAAACATTATGGATTATAGTGATACTATTACTCCTGTAATTGGAACTGCAAAACCAAGTAATTTTTACTTACAACGCAGGGGAGATGGATTTAATCCAGATTCAAGTATTGTAATATCTAAAGGTATTCTTCCCCAAGGAACATCTGCGTACAATGCTACTTTTGGATTGTCATATTTCGATCCACAGTTCTTCACAAAAATAAAATTAGAATCTGTTCCACCAGAAAACACATATGATGTTGGTGTATATGTCTATGGTTTAACTAGTGGTGCCTATGGTGTAGTTGAGGGAGCTCCTGCTGGAGTATATTCAACTGGCAAACTTTTATATGTAAAGACTCTTTCTGGAAAATTTGTCCCTGGAGAAACCATTAGAGATGAAGAAGGCAATCTTGTAAAAATTGCTCAGGAAAACACACTGTCACACTTTATTGTTCAAAATAGAGGACTAGGATATCCCAATTCTTCCAGCCTTATTATTGATGGTGTTGAATACGATCAATCAAAAATTGAAATTGGATTCCAAGGTCAAGGAATTTATAAAGTAGAAATTTTAGATAGAACTTCCGTAAATACTCAATATGCAAGACCACCTGTAGTAACAGTTGATCCTGGAACAACCACTCCAACGGAGGCAGCTGCGGTAGTTCCTGTGTTGAATAAAAACACAGTAACAACTTACACACCACAAAACGTAAAATCTTTTGGTTCAACTTACGGATCTGGAGGAGAAAACAAGTTTACATGTGATGTTGTAATTGATGATAGAGTATATGCAGATATTTCTCCAGTTACAGACTTTACTTTCTTTGGATCAAAAGGATCTAAATTTTTAGAATCCACTAGTTTTAGTGCTGACGCAAGTTCTGTGGTTCAACAAGGAGATCTTGTACAATTCTCAGATGCTTCTAATAATACTATTAGAGCAATTGTACAATATGCAACTGTTCAACAAGGATCTTCGAAGACGAGAATTTATCTCGATGAAACTCTTTATGATGACGTAACTAGCACTACAGTTGTTCGCTTGCGTCCAAAAGTAGCAAATTCCAATTCAGGAACACTACTCTTCCCAACTGGTAGTAAGCAAGTATCACAAATTTCTGCTGGAACAGAAGATAGTAAGATTAAATATTTCTTCCGCAGAGATTTTGTAACCACTGGTTCAACAGGTGGTGGTCTAATTACTTTTGCTGCACAACTTCCATTTGGAACACAAAGATTTACTGCATTTAATGAGAACAATTACATTATTACGGTACTCAATAAGAATAGTGCGGATCTTGTAGAAACTGGCGACATTGTTTACATTGATGCTGATAATGTCACCATCTCATCTTCCACTGATACAGCAAGCGGATTAACTTCTGGAAGTATTCAATTCAATCTTCCAACATCATACTTCAATACTAATTTTGAAGGAGTATCAAATTATGTTGCTCCAGAACTAAAATTAACCGCAACACTAGAAGTATCTAACGCAAAACCAAGACTCAAGACAGCAGTTAGAAATAAGAGAATTGTTGTTGACTCTGCTGGCGATAGAGTAATCCCATTTAGAGGAACTGATTATGACACTGATGTTGTAGAAACTCTATCATATTCAGATGCATTCAGATTGAGATATGTTTATGAGGGAACTAGCACCCAACCACCAGAAATTGATAGTGCTGGCAACCTAGTATCTGGAACAGATGTTACCAATAGATATACTTTTGATAACGGACAAAGAGATACAATTTACGATGTGTCTAGAATTGTTATTAGACCTGGATTTGAACCATCTGTAGGTCAACTTGTTATTGCATTTGATTATTTTGAACAATCACAGGGAGACTTCTGTACTATTGATAGTTATCTACACGAAGCTGGTGTAACGGAAGATGAAATTCCATCGTTTAATTCATCTGTTCTTGGAAATGTAGAACTCAAGAACCTTATAGACTTTAGACCAAAAGTTAATAGTCAGACAATTGTTCCTGGATTCCAAGACACTGCTTCACTCGAAGTAACTACCAGCAACTTTACTGGTCCTGGTTCTGTGGTAGCAAGCACTCCTGCTCCAGACACTACACTTGAATATACATTCTCATTCAGTCAAGTTCAATATCTTGATCGTATTGATGGTATTTTCTTGAATAAGAAGGGAGAATTTATTGTCAAGGAAGGAAATTCTTCACTCAACCCATCAAAACCAGATCCAGTAAAAGATTCTATTCCTCTATTCTATGCGTACATTCCTGCTTATACAAATACAAGTAAGGATGTGAGAATTACTCCTGTTGAGCACAGGCGTTATACAATGAAAGACATTGGTAAACTTGAGAAGCGTATTGAACGTCTTGAGTATTACACAACTCTTAGTATTCTTGAGCAGCAAGCACTTAACATGCAGGTCAAGGATAGTATTGGTTTAGACAGATTTAAGTGCGGTTTCTTTGTTGATAATTTTGAAGCACATAAGGTTGGCAATCTTGTTTCTGCAGACTATAAGTGTTCTATCGACAGTAAGCAATCTGTTCTCCGCCCACAATCAAAAGAAGATTCACTGAAATTAAAAGAAGTTTACACCAGACAAGATCAAAGATCTGTTGCTGGATATCAAAAGTCTGGTGATATCGTAACTCTTCCATACTCAAAGGTTAAGTTACTTGGTAATGAGTTTGCCTCTAAGACAATCAATCCAAATCCATTTGTTGTCTTCCAGTATGTTGGTGATGGCAAAATTTCTCCAGAGATTGATCAGTGGTATGACCAATCTATTGATCCTCTTGTTGTAGATACTAACACCAGTATCTTTAATATTTTCCTCGCTAAGGATGATTCTAGAGAGAGTTTCTCTAGTTTACACAATTCATTTATTGTAAACTGGGTTGGCAGTTCTCCATCATTTACTTCTATCAATTCTTTAGGAGAGTCCAATACTTCCAGTGCCAAATCAACAGTAAGCGCCGCTTCGGTTGGAAGTTCTTCAAATATTAGTCCTCAAAACAACGAAGTTGGAAAAGGAGTTCAGTCAAAAACTGTAGGAGAAAATATTGTTTCCACTTCATTGCAGTTTTTTGCTAGAACTCAACCAATCAAGTTTGTCATTGGAAGACTGAAACCAAACACAAAAGTTTCCGTATTCCTTGAAGGAAGAAATATTAATCGTTGGGTAAATCCAGATTTGAGATTTACTGGAATTGCTGGAAACTCATTGTCTGCTTTTAATGGAGACATTGTAACAGATGAGAGTGGTAATGCCAGTGGATTAATTCTTTTACCTTCTGGATATCCACCCAGAGAGAATGCTACTTGGACTGGTGATGTTGGAACTGTAGACTATGATACTTCTGCAGAAGAACTGAGATTTACAGTTGGAACACTCACATTTAGATTCACTTCAAGTGCAACAAATGCAGACAAAACAACTGTAGATACATATGCTGAAATGAAATATTATGCTACTGGCATTCTTCCAGAGAATCCAGTAAGTATTGTTTCCACAAGACCTTCATACTTCAAATCTAATGAAGGTGTTCAGTTTGTTGACAGTAATACTGATAATCCAATCAGACCCAATCCACTTGCACAGACATTTAAAGTTGAGAACTATCAAGGTGGATTATTTGTTACTGGTGCAGATCTGTTCTTTAAGAGCAAGAGTTCTGAAGTTCCAGTTAAAGTATACCTAACAAACGTAGATTACGACAAACCTGCTAAGAATATTGTTCCTGGAACTGAAAAAACTTTAACTCCATCAACTTACTTAAAGTGCTATGCTAATGGAAATTTGAATGTCACTCAAGGGGAATATGTTGTAGGAACTAGTTCTGCTGCTTCTGGTCCTATTTCCTCAATCCTTGATAAGAATGGTGTTGAATTGACTCCAACTTCGACTGGAATTTATTCTTTAACCAATGAGCAGGTTTATACTTTAATTCTTAGCAACCACAATGGTCGTTCATTTAGTCAGAACGAGCAATTAGAAATTCCTTCAGTAACATTAGCAAATTCTACTGGCGGAACAGATCTTTCATTGACAATTGCTAAGGACAGTGGAAAACTTTCCGATATTAGAATTACCAATACTGGTGCGAATTATGATAGTGCGGTTTTGACGATTGAGAGTCCACAACTTCCTGGTGGATCTGTAGCTACAGCAAGAATCAATGTGTCAAACGGTCAGATCTATAATGCCGAGGTTTCTATTGCTGGATTTGGTTATACCGAAGCACCATCAGTAGTCATCAAGGGCGTTGGTAATGGCGCTGGAGGATGCACAGTAGAGACCTTTATTGATATTGATACCCCAGCAGTTAGAATGGGCGTAGCAACGGATTTTGAGGGTGTTACAGAGTCTACTACTCCTACTAGATTCGAGTTTGATTATCCAGTGTATCTGCAAAATGATACCGAGTACGCATTGGTTGTAGAAACAGATTCTATTGATTATGAAATGTGGGCATCCAGATTAGGAGAAACTGATCTTTCTACAAGTACAGTTATTACATCACAACCATCTCTTGGTTCTGTTTACAAATCACAGAATACAGAAAATTGGACTGAAGATATTTTTGAAGATCTCAAGTTCTCTCTATACAGAGCAGAATTCGATATCACAAGACCAGCAGAACTTCTTCTTAAGAACGAAAGTCTTGGTTATGACAAGTTAACTGCTGATGCAATTGAAACCAATGCCACATCAGATTCAATTGCCACATCAAAACTGTTCAAGAACAACAACAGTGTTATTAAAGTAAATCATAGAGACAATGGATTTGAAGACAGTGGAAAATCATATGTTTTCTTCAGAACTGTATCTGACGTTGGTGGAATCACTTCAGAGGTATTGAATACTAATCTATTTGAAGTTACAAACTCTGGACTAGACTCATATAATATTAGAACTATTACCAAAGCATCTCAAAGTTCATTTGGTGGTGGATCTACGGCATATGCATCATATAACAGAAAGTTTGAAACTTTATATCCACAAGTTCATTATCTAACTGTTACTGGAACTAAGTTGGAAACTAAAGTAAAAACCACCAATATTATTCCAGTTGATTCATCTACTCAAAATTATACATCATATTCACAGACGGATTTCGAAAAGACTTTCCTCAATGAACCACATTTCTTTGATAATCAGAAGGTCATTGCTTCCGAAATCAACGAGACATTAAACAATGTCGGCAGATCTCTTACTTACAAAATGGATCTCTCATCTACAGTGTCATATCTCTCACCTGTAGTTGATCTTTCAAATGCTTCTGTAAAAACTGTTACTAACAGAATTGAAAATGCAAGCGGACAGGAAAACAGATATGGAAGAAGAAATCAAATTTTAGAATTCTATCCAGTTTTCACCTTTGCTTTATCAACAACAACTATTGGTGTGACCTATCAAAATAACCAAAGCATTAAAGGTAAGACTTCACAGGCAACTGGATCTATCGCTAAAGTAGATGGTAACAACATTTGGGTAAAACTTTCCACAAAACAAGGATTTGTAAATGGCGAGGAGGTTGAATTAACTCAAAGCATCGCCAACCCAGTAACAGTTGGTTCTAACCCATCGCTAGTAACGCCAGTAATTAATAGTTCAACACAATCTGCTGCTGGAGAATCAATTACTATTGTTGCTCGCAATCCAGTCGAATCTAAGATTCTTGAAACATATGATAATAGGATTACTGGAAAGTCTATTATTTGGAACAAGACCACGAGGCAGTTAACTCTCAGAACTGATATCCAACCAATCAATAATGATTACAATGGAAGAATTGTTGATAGTAATTTGTATGCCAGAACAAATGAAGTGACTGATCAGATTGCTGATGTTTTCAGAGTTGGTGATATTATTTCATACCCAAATCAACCAGATGATGAAGCATTCTTTATGGAAGTTGCTAAGGTAACTTATAGTAATGGTATTGATTTTGTTGCTGAAGATACTTCCAAAAATAGTTCTTCTATTTCAAAATATGTGACTAAGGAAATTTACATCAATAATCCAGCAACTGCCATTGATGTACATCTGCTTGCAAATATCAAAGACGTCTCAAACATTGAAGTTCTCTATAAGTATAAGAGAGCATCAAGTCAGGAGAACTTTGAAGATTCTGAGTGGATTTATTTTAATGAGTCTGGAGAACCAGATTCTTTAGAACTTGCTACTGCAGAAAACAATATTTCAAGTATTGTAGAAAAGCAATCTTCATATCAAGATCTTAAATACAGCGTTTCCGATCTTCCAGAATTCTCTTCTTTTGCAATTAAGATTGTGATGAAAGGAGTTGATCCAGCATATGTTCCTAAGATCCAAGATATTAGAGCTGTTGCTGCATTCTAATTTCCGCGTATGGGTTACCTCAAAGTTAAAGGGCATGATGGTCTTGTCAGAGACGAGACCACAGGTGCTATCTTGAATTACGACGATTCTGCCATCCAAGCAAGGCGTAAACAAAAACAATTGAATTCCGCGTTGGAAGACATAAATATGTTGAAGGATGAAGTCTCTGAAATCAAATCCCTACTTAGAGAGTTAATAAGAAATGCCAGCAATTCAAGTCGCTAGAACTGACACTTTTGAAACACAAAGAGTCAAAATTAATCAAATTGGTGCTCAAATATTTGATGTTACCCAAGGTGGTAGTGATCTTGCTACTGGCAATTTAAAGTTGGGTGATGGTACACGAACTGCTCCATCCCTAGCATTTACTTCCGATGCTTCTCTTGGAATTTATAAACCTCAAGATGGATATTTTGGGTATGTATATTCTGGGAGAAAATTATTAGATATTTCACCAGAGACTTTTATTTCATATCAGGATATTGTTTTACAACAAAAAATTATTGATGGATCGACATTATCTTTGAATAGTGGTGGATCTAACTATGATCCTGGTGTATATTCAAATATCAGTCTTACTGGAGGAACTGGTTTTGGTGCATTATCCAACATTACTGTTGTAGATTATTCTGGCACGATTACCAATAGCGGAGCAAATTACACTCCAGGATCTTATGTTCTAGTCCCTCTTGATGGTGGCAATGGAACAGGAGCAGAAGCATCATTTGTAATTGATGATATTGATGGTGATATTTTAGACGTTGGTAATGGATATATCCCTGGTGTTTATCCTGCTGTTCCTCTAACAGGTGGATCTGGAACTGGTGCTGAAGCAGAAATAACCATTACAGGTACTGTTAGTATCACGACAACAGTATCTAATGCTGGCACTGGATATACAGATGGTTCTTATCCTGCTGTATTGTTATTCAACGAACCGACACAAACTTTTACAGTTACTGTTATTGCTAATCCTGGTTCTGCACCACCAGATAATGTATACCAAATTGATGGTAATACTCAAGCAACTCTATCCCTAACAAAAGGAAATACTTATTGGTTTGATGTTTCCGATGCTAGTAATGCTGAACACCCATTCGTTCTGCAGTTGAGTGATGGATCCCCACTTCCAGCAGATCAATATGCCATTTCTCAAAATGGATCTGGTGGAAATAGTGGATCATATATCGAATTAGTAATTAAACCAGATGCTACAGAATCTCAATTAAAATATGATTGTGCAGTGCATCCAAATATGGGTGCTGGAATTAATTTATCTACAGGAACTTTAGGAGATTATGGCAATGGTGCCGTAGCACAAATTGATGTTTCTAGTGGATCAGTTACAAATTTCACGATTGTTACTGCAGGAGATGATTACAAAACTTCAGATATTTTAAGAATAGGCACAGATATCTTAGGATTTGGAAATGGATTTTCTGCAACTATCACTAATATTACATATGATGGTATAGTATCTGCTATTACCGTTACAGATCCAGGACAAAATTATGCTATTGATGATGTACTGTCATTTTCAAACACCAGTATTGGTGGAACAGGTTCTGGATTTAGTTATACTGTAACTACAAATCCAGGTATTTTAACTGAAATCACTTTAAGTCAATATGGAACTGGATATCAACTCAATGATGTACTCTTCTTACCAGAAGAAGTAACAAACGTCTCTACTTCATTAAATGGAAGTATTGATGGACTTACTACCACTCTATCTACTGGATCCACAAATATAACAGTTACCGACACTGCTGGTATTTCTGCTGGAATGATTGTGTTTACTCAGCAGGGAAGCACAGGAACTTTAGACCCAGAAACTGTAGTCCAAAGCGTAGTTAGTTCAACTGTTATCGAATTATCACTAGCTCCAACTGGAGATGGAGCAGCAACTTTATCTTTTAATACACAAGAACCATCATCTTCCATTACACTACCTTCAACCGCTGGAATATTTGTTGGATATGAAATAGTTAAATTATCTGGTAGTGGAGTTTTAGATGCAAATACTACTGTAACTTCGGTAGATACTAACACAAACATCATTGGATTGTCTGCAAACGCACTTGTTCCTGGACCTGTTGTTTTGGAATTTGTTCCACCTTATGGAAAAGTTACACAAAGAGCAGAATACACTATCCAAGATCTTGGCACCGTTTCTTCAGTAACATTATCAGATGGTGGTATTGGATATTCGGAACTTGATAATTTATCTGTAAATCCTTTAGATCTAACACAAGATATCACATATCTTGTTACAAATAAGAATATACAGACACTAACTTTCAATCCACCACTATCTGCAGGAACAATTTCTGTAGGTGATGAAGTTAGATTATCGGACAGAGATGTTGTTACATTTACTATAGATACAAGTCCAATACTCAATCCAACAACTGTTGGTCCCCTATCGACAACTTTATCAAATTCTTCGGCAACGATCACAGTTTCTAATACCAGTGGTATTTCTGCTGGAATGTTAGTAGCACAAGATTCTAATGACACTGGACTATTGGATTTTGCTACTACTGTTCTTAGTGTGGATAGTTCCACTACTTTAACACTTTCATTAACTCCAATTGTATCTGGAGCAGCAAATTTAACTTTTGCCACAAATGAATCTGGATCTTATAATAATATAGCATCATCTTCAAGTGGATCTGGAACTGGGGCAACATTTAATGTTGTTAGATCTCCAGACGGAGTAGTTGCAACAGTTCAATTAAATTCTGGTGGAAAATTTTACTTACAAAATGATACCATAACTATCTCTGGATCTGATGTTGGTGGATCTTCACCAACTCATGATATTGTGCTAACAGTTTCTTCTGTATTAGAACTTCAAAATAGCACTGTATATGAAACTATTTTATCAGGGTCGGACATTTCTGGTATTAGAATTGATGCTGGAACATATGCTGATAGCGATGAAATTTATATTCCAAGTTCTGGGTTAACAACATATCCTATAGACACTGCCTCAGTAATTCTATATAGATTTTTCTTAGATGTAGGATCTGGAGAAGAATATAATCCTATTATTACTTTGTACTCTGGAAATACATATAACTTTGATTTTTCCGACAGTAGTAATATTGGTCATGTTTTCTCGTTAAGTAAGTATAGAGATGGAATTTGGGGTCCAAGTTACATACAAAACATTTCAACAACATTAGATGTAAACAATGCAACTCTAACAGTTGTAGATAGTACAGGCATTTTGCCTGGAATGTCTGTTGAAGTTACTTCTGGTTCTGGAGAATTAGTATCGGAAACTTTTGTTGAGAGTGTTCCCAATTTAACCAGTGTTGTTCTTACAAAGCAACCACAAACTTCTGGAAATGCAGTTTTAGAGTTTAGAGGAGTTGAATATTCAGAAAGTGTAACAAGATCTTCAACTAATTTAAAAATTAGAATTAGTGATAGTACACCAGATTTATACTACTATTGTGCTACATCATCGGCGGATCATGCCAATGAGGGTGGGTTTGATAATGAAGAAAATGTACTAACGATTGATACCAATAATCCAAAAACTTTTGGAGCAGGATTATCAGTAACCGTAAATGATATTAGTTCCACTGACGTCATCTCATTAGACATTAATACAGGAAGACTAATATCATCCTTGTTTGAAACACAAAATGCTACAATTGAAAATGCTACATTTGGCACCAATTTAAGTTCACCTAGTGGAACTATTGATGATTTAACATGTTCTTCTATTACATCCAGTTCTACTTTAGCGTTAACAGCTAATAATTTTAGTATTGTTTCTGATATTTCAATTGGAACCTCAATTGACACGAAAATTACTATTCAGTCATCAACTGGAAATATTACAACTTCTGGAATTTTAAAAACTACTGATTCTATCAATATTAATGACAAAATTGTTATCACAGATAATAATATTTCAACCTCCACTGGAAATGATGTTCTACTAACTCCATCAACAGGAAGAGTTGCAAAAGTAAATACAACCTCCGCTCTTACAATTCCTTCAGGAACTACAGCACAAAGACCAACTACAGGAATTGTTGAAAATGGATCTATTCGTTTCAATACTGAAAGTGGTCAATATGAAGGATATAGTGCTGCTACTTCTTCGTGGTCATCTCTTGGCGGAGTAAGAGACCTTGATGGCAATACTTATATCGCAGCAGAATCTTCTGTTGGAGCAAATGACAATACACTATATTTCTTTAATGATGGAAACAATACTGTAAGTGTTACTCCAAACTATTTACAGTTTGTTAATGTTAAAAAGATTCGCTCCATTAACACAACCGCTCCAGCATATACAGAGTATGCTACAAACACTCAAGTCAATGCTGGTGATTATGTAAAGTATAGAAATAATATTTACGAAGTAACACAATCTGGTCAAACAGGAACTTCTGGTAACGAACCAACACATACTAGTGGAGCAGCATTAAACGGAACTGCAGAATTAACTTGGTCAACTACAGCAGTTGCTCCAATTACATTTGAAGAAACCGAAGAAGTTCGTATCGATCCTCTTGGATTTACTGATCTGGTTGTCAATGCTGAACTAAGATTTAGTAACAATGTAATCTCCACAGATCTTAATGATCTTATTGTCAGACCAAATACTGGCAAAAAAGTAACCATTGATACCAATACATCTTTGGTTGTCCCAGTTGGCGATAGCAATCAGAGAGGTGTTGCTACACAAGGATCTATTCGTTTCAACACAACCACATTTACTTATGAGGGTTATGATGGAACAAACTGGGGTTCTCTTGGTGGCGTTAAAGATGTTGACCAGAACACATATATTATTCCAGAACTATCTCCTGGATCAAATGAAAATGTTTTGTTCTTCTACAATAATGGGACAAATACAATTCGATTGACAGAATCTTCGTTGGAATTTACCAACATTGATTCAATTACATCAGTAAACAACAATATTGATATTGAAGCGCAGACTGTTACCTTCAACAATCTTGCCGCTACCATTGATACATCTGGAACATCGTCATTCATTCACACAACTAAAGACAATCTAGATCTTGGTCTTGCGGTTGGTATAAATGTTGATCCTCTTCTGAGACTAGATACTAATGGAGATATCTATGTAAACAAAGCATTTGGAACAGGTTCTTTTGATGGTTTAAAACTAATCAATAGTTCCTTTGATACTTTTGAACTTTCAGATCTAAGAATTAACACCCAGGATATTCAACTTATCAAGGGTGGTACTAATTCTGGTGCGGCAGTTCTTTATGATCCATCAGTTGACACTGGTTCCAGAGTAACGGTTTCTGTTTACAATCAGACAACTGGTGATAAAGAAATGATTGAGTATCATGTAACTGATAAAGGAAGTGATATCTTCCATTCAGATATCAGCAACTTGATTACTGGTGTAAATCTGGTGACACCAGTATTTGACTTTGATGCTGGCAATAATGTAAGAGTTACATTTACACTTACAGATTTGACCATTGGCGATGTTGTAAATATTACAGTAGTATCAAACACATTCAAGAAGTAAAATGGCAGTAAATCTAAGAACTTACGATTCAGTTGGCGGATTTTCTGTCAACAACACAACTTTGGTTAACGAGCTCAAAGACATCAAAAACGCAAATACAGTTGAAGTAAAAAATAGTTATTTTAATGATGCTTCTACAACTAAGTATATTTTAAGAGGAACAAATACATCAGTTCTTTCTACAAATGATGTTGGAGAGCAAATTATCATTCCATCATCAACAATTAATTTTATTACAGCAAACATTGCTGGTGTGAATGATAGTGGTGGAGGAAGTTATTCCTTGAAGATCGAAAGCGCAGTAACTTGCTCTGCTGCTGGAGACGTTCAAGTCTTATCATCACTCACAACTATTATTAAAGATAGTATTCCAACAGGAGAAACTTGGGAAGCAGTTCCATATGATAGTGGGGCAGCAAACAGATTTAGTTATTCTACAACAAGAGCAGGAACTGTGACCGAAATCAACTGGGTCGCATCAGTAGAGGTAGTCTCTGTTTCTTGGTGATATAACTAAATAGATAAAGGTTATAAACTAAGGCGGGAGCACCTAGTAAAATGAGTTTTAAGTTCAACTCTGACAGGGAAAGAATTAGTGGCGTCAATCCACAAATCGTTGGAAGTAACGAAACTACGATTAGGATTGGTTCTGGTTCGGATGAGATTGAAGTCCTAAGGGCTCAAAAAGATTCTGTTACTGGATTGCCTCGTGTTGGTATCAATAGAACTGGAAGACGAGTAGAAAGTATATCCGTAAATGAGAATCAAGGTGGTTCTGGTTATACCCTGGTTCCTGATGTAACTCTAAGTGCTCCAGATCTTAGTGACGGTGTTCAGGCTCTCGCTTCAGCAGTTATTAGTAATGGTTCTGTTGTTGCTATTATTGTTGACAATCCTGGTGATGGTTATCTTACTGCTCCAACAGTAACTATCACTGGAGGTAATGGTTCTGGTGCTGCAGCGACTGCCAATCTAGACACAGTTGATTATGAATTGGATATCAATGGTGCTATTAGAACTTCTACATCTATCATTTCAGATACGGCAAGAATTCTAAACCTAGATATTGACAACTTTGTTACTCCAGATGCCGATATTAGAGCTCCATATTTAAAAACATGGGCAAACGGAACTGGAATTCTTTGGGTTCCAAACGTCATTCTTCAAGTTGGTGCTTACAGATATTATGGTCAAAACATCTATGAAGTTGTAACTGCTGGTCAAACTGGAACAACTCCACCAACACACACTCAAGGCACTGCCACTAACGGTGAAGCTGAGTTAATGCATATTGGTTATCGTGTAGATGACACTAATGCTGGACATTATGGTATTACTGGCGATAGTGGTGTTTTCCCAAGATCCATTACACCACAATTAGGAGACCGATCAAATAAAATTGCCACTACAGAATATGTTCTGAACTTGGCAACAAATGATGTTGGTGGTCGTATTTATGTTTCTCAACAAATTGGTAGTGATAACAACGATGGTCGCTCTGCTGTAAATCCAGTTAGAACTATTAAGAAGGCAGCGCAGTTAGCTTGGCAAACTCCTGGGGTAAAAGAATCTATTATTATTTCTGGTGGTGACTATGTAGAAGATAACCCAATTTCTCTGCCACCAGATTGTTCTATTGTTGGTGATAACCTTCGTCTGGTTATTATTAGACCAGCAAACCCACGCAAACACATGATGAAGTTTGGTGATAAGAACTACGTCATTGGTGTTACTTATAGAGACCAAATTGATAGTGCTGGAGATCCTGTGGCAACATGGGATTATGCCATGGTCTTTGATGATAAACAAAGAATCTACTACGACTCAACAACTGGTGGAGATTTTGAGAGAGATTTTCCAGTAGGTCATCAAATTTTTGGACCAGATAAAATCAGAGTTGCATTCCAGTCAAATACTGGATTGGCAAATCTAATTCCTGGTCTGAGAGTTCGCGGTGTAAACACGGGTTCTGTTGCTGCTCTCACTGACGTATCTTTCACCACAACTACAGGGGCAAACGCATATACATCAGGATCTGTAGATGCTGACATTGTAAGTGGTTCTTTCAACACTGGCGAAACTTTCCAATACGGCGGAACAGGAACTGTTCCATGGGAAGCTTCTACTGCCTACACACTAGGACAAGTAGTTTGGGCAAATGATTATGTTTATACGGTAACTACCGCTGGTACTTCTGGATCTCAACCACCAACGCACTCCAGTGGTAGTGCCACAAATGGAACAGTAGATTTTGATTATCTGAGAGATGCTTATGAGTTTGTTTCTACAGACATTCGTTCCATTAGAGCAGAAGGTGAAGTTGTATCTGTAAATGAAGATCTAGTAAGCGAACTACCAATTTCCAGAATTGATTTTGCTCTACAGGGAACAGATGCTGTAGCGACTGGTGGTTATCAATCTGAGCAATTTGGAAATGCTGAAGATCTTGGTGGTATTGTTTTCTATACGAATGCTCTAGTTGGAAGACAAAATGTTCACGATTTCAAAGAAGGACAGGAAATTGTAATCTCTGGTCTTCCTACATCAAACCCAGATCTTTCCATGTTGAATGGAAAGCAAAGAATTTATAAAGTATTTGAAGATGCTGATGGAAGAGCAAGAAGATTTGTAATTCCAAAGAAACTTCCATCACTGACAGATTCTAACTTTGATCCAGGTCAGTTCGCCACGGTTTCTTCATACGAGAAGTCAATTACACTAACACTTCTCAACTCTCCAAACAAATTCTCGATGGCAACTCCTACTGAAAGGAGATATCAAGATGCTTGTTTGCTAATTCGTAATAACATTGACTTTATCACAGATGAAGTTTATTTGCGTTTAGTAGCAGAATTTCCAAACCTCGTAGTTCCTGGTGGTCCTACAAAATGCCGTAGAGACATTGGACACTTTATCAATTCTGTTGTTAGAGACCTCCAGTTTGGAGGCAACTACAATGTAATTGAAGCAGCAGAATACTATGTCCAAGGAACACAAATTGGATATGTTGATACTGAAATCATCGAAACCGTAAGAGCATTTGAATATGCTAGAGAATTGATGATCTATGCGATGTGCAATTGGAGAACTGGAAATAGAACTACAGTAGATCCAATTTACGTCCCACAGTATTCCTCTGTAACAAGATATTTTGATGACACTGTTATCACAGCAACTGCGGGATCTCCTGCATGTGATGATGTAAGATCTGCTATTGATACACTCTCATATTTGTTTGTTGATGTTCTTGCAAACAATGCATCTGGAACTGTTTTAGATGCTGCTTATCTAATTGCTAGAAACGAGACTTTTATCGCTGAGGAAGCACTTGGATATGCTGAAGCACAATATCCTGCTTTAGGACTATCTGCTGGCGATCAGACGAAGTGTAAGAGAGATATTGGTTACATTCTAGAAGGACTTATCAGAGACCTTGTATTGGGCGGTAATGCGGGTATTGTAAATGCTGCCGAATTTTATTTCACTGGAACTGAACTCACAGGTATTCCACAGAGCGAACTTGGACCAACGATCTATGCATTCTCTAAGGTAAAAGAACTTGCCATTTTGGCAATGCGTAACTGGAAAACTGGAGATGGAACTGGTCCTGTCTATACACCAGTTTATTCTGGCACTTCTTTATTCACAGATGCCACAATTCTTGTAGATGCTGCTACACCCATTTGTGCTGGTGTTGAAAGTGCTATCACAACAGAAATGGAACTTCTAGAAGACATTCTAGATGGAACAATTTCCCCTGGTGCTACAAGCAGAACTTATGGCACTTTGCACGATACATCTTCAATTATTTCATATCCAGATTCAACAATCTATGACTCTGAGAATAAGAGAGTAACTCCAAGAGCAGACTATGATGATTATCCAATCATTGAAGCATCACCATACACTCAGAACTCTTCTGTTATCTCTTTCCTAGGTGGTGGCGGTGCTCTGGTTGATGGATCTAAGGTTAAGCAACCCAACTGTCCTTTCCCTGGTCTAGAACTTGATGGTTCAGCAACATTCCCCAACCAGGGTAAGTCGATGGTTGCTTCTGCATTCACGATTGTTTCCTTTGGTGGCACAGGATATAAAGTCATCAACGATGGTTACACCCAGTTGGTTTCCGTCTTTGTTATCTTCTGTGAGGATGGAGTTCTAGCAGAAACTGGTGGTTATTGTTCAATTACTAACTCCGCTACAAACTTTGGTCTCTATGCTCTAAGAGCAACTGGATACAGAGATGAGGCATACACATTTGACGTTGGAACAATTACCAATGTCTCAACTACTCCAACAGGAAGAACCATCTTTACTGTTGATGGACTGGGAAGAGAACCACTAGAGCACTATGTAGTTAAACTTGATGGGTATAGTAATGCAAACCCAAACATTGAATATTTTGTTGAGACTATCTCTGGAGTAACAGTTGGACCTCCTTTCTCAGCACAACTAACAATTGATGATGGTCAAGGAAATTCTGGTTCTTTCATTGATGATTCCACTGGAAATGCTGTTTCTACAAATACAGCAACATTCTCTGGTGCAACTTTAAGATTACACAGACCATCTATTGTTAACTCTTCCTCACACACCTGGGAATTTGCTGGTTCTGGAACTAACTACAATGCTCTACCAGAAAACGGTGGAACTAAGGTTGAAGCAAATGAGCAAGTCTCACAAGACTATGGTCGTGTGTATGTTTCTGGTACTGACGAACTTGGCGACTTTAAAGTTGGAACATTCGCAAGAATTGAGAACAGAACTGGTGCTATCACCTTTACTGGAACGGTTACCATCTCCGAAGTTGAGTTCTTGAAACTGAAGGGTGGTGATGTTGTTGTTACTGGTTTCTCTGCCGATAACACTCTCGGTGGTGCTCAGTCTACCGATTCACAACTACCCACACAGAAAGCGGTTAGAGATTATATTACCAATAACCTTGGTCCTTACATCAACAAACCATACTCCACAAACGCTGTTCCTAGAGCACTGGTAGAACTTACCGATTCTGGTAAGATCTCGGTTGATCAAATCCCAGCACTCAGACCTTTCCAAGTTTATACTGTTGCTGATCAGGCAGAAAGAACTTCTATCGAAGGAGCACTTGCTGGCGACATTGCAATCCAACAGGATACCTCAGCTTCATACATTCTTAATGACGATAATGATAGTTTGTTCCTTGCATTTGCTGTAGATACAAACTTAGCATTCACTATTGGTGACATTTTCACTGGTAGTGTAACTGGCGGTCAAATTCAATCAACTGAATATAGAGAAGGTGTTCTATATCAAATCAACTTAACATCTGGAGGTTCAGGATATACCACTCCACCAACTGTCACTATTTCTGGTGGTAATCCACAGGCAGGAGCAGTTCAAGCATCTGCTGTAACTACAATTGCGAACGGTCAGGTTGTAACTATTGAGATTGTAGATTTCAATGGTTATCTTGGCGGTAAGGGATACACCACTCCACCATCTATCACAATTACTGGTGATGGTAATGGTGCTACTGCTAATGGTCTAATCGAAAGCAGACTCTATGGTGATATCGTCAATAACATCAAGATTGTTGATACAGACGATATCGATGACAGCACTGCTGATCCAAACACTAATACTGTAAATCTAAGCAGAGTTGTCAATACATCTTCGTTTGATAATAACAACTGGGTATCTTTATCATCTAATCAAATTGCTGCTTCTGATATTACATCAGGTGTCATTGAAACTGATCGTCTTGCTTCTGGTGGTGCTGCAAACTCATTCACCTTCCTACGTGGTGATCAGAACTTTGCTCTAGCAATGCAGTCTATTAAGGGTGCGGAGACAAGATACTTTGCTATTCTTGACACCCAAGCAAATAACGGAAGCGATCAAATGATCTTCCCAACCAATGGCGATATGCTTATTGGTCATGATGTTGATGCTACTGTAACTGGAATTCAAGCAAACACAACGATTACTAATGTAATTAGTGCTGCTGGTCAAACTACTATCACACTAAGCAATGCTTTAACAGCAGATATTAGTGTTGGAACTGTAATTCAGTTTGGTAGAGGTTCTTCTCCTCTACTTCTAGAGTCAACATACACTCAAGGTAACTTTATCGATGATGTTATCATCGTTAATGGAGGAACTGGATTTACTAATGGTCAATACTTTGATGTTGGTTTGAGTGGTGGTGCTGGAACTGGACTGAGAGCAAACATAATTGTTGCTGGCGGTGCTGTAACTGAGATTGTTGTTACTGACGGTGGATCTGGATATACTAGTGACTTCAATGTAACTAATGCTCCAACTGAAATTGGTGCTGGTTCTTCTCTTGTTCTTTCTGCTAAGGTTTCTACTGTCAACAGAATGTATGCAAATACTTCTATTGATGTTCTGAGAGTAACGCCAAACACAATTTCGGCAGATGATTTTGGAACTGTTGGTGTTGCTAGATTTGATAAGTCACAGTTCTATATTGGACTACAAGGAAATGGATCTGTAAGAATAAAAACAGGTGCTGATAATGGTCTTGATGCCGACTTACTCGATGGAGCTCAAGGTTCATTCTATCTCAATGCTGGAAACCTAAATGCTGGCACACTACCAACTGATAGACTTTCTGGAACATATAATATTGCTATTTCTGGTCAGTCTGGTAATACACTTCGTTTGATTACTGGTGTAAGCAATCCAACATCAAACCCAGCACCAAATGCATTCTCTGCTGGTATTATTGCTGATACTAAGAACAACGCAGCGGATTCTTTGAGCGATGGTGGATCTAGACACCTTGTTATGACCATTAGAAATGGTGGTTCTGGTCTTGATGCTACTTATGGTGGTGTCAGACAACTAGCATTTACTGATAATGATAACATGTGGATTCGTGGTTCTGGATCTACTCTTAATACATTTGGCACTTGGGGCAAAGTTTGGACTTCACTAAACGATGGTCCTGGTACGGAACTAGATGCTGACCGTGTTGACAACCGCCAAGGTCATTGGTATCAGAATGCTTACAACATCAACTATGGAACTCTTAGCAACAATCGTCTTCCAACATACCAGACTGCTAAAGATTTTAATAATGAAGTAAGAATTCTAACTACATCAAACCAAGCAAGATATGATATCTATATTATTGACCAAACTCTAACTGCCTCTCCATTCCTCCCTGGTCTGACTGTAAATCTATACAATGCAAACTCTCAGGGAACTGGAACATTACTAATTACAAATGTTGTTACCAGTGTTGATGCAAATGATTCTTTCAATAACTACACAATTATTACTGGATCACTAACAACTGGTAACTTTGTTGGTGCTCAGAGAATTGGTACTGCTGGCATAAACGTAGCATTCCAAGACTTCACGCTCAATAGTGGTGGAACTTTCGAAACTGCCTCACTACAAAGCGATTCTGGAACTGCTCGCCTAACTCTTGGTAGAGCAGATGGTACAGCATCCAACCCAACTATTGATTTCAAGTCAAGTCAATTATCTGCTTCGGACTACAATGTCAGACTTGAAGCTTCTGGTGGTAATGCTACAAACGGCAGTGGATCTCTAAATGTTACTGTTGGATCCGCAAATGATTTCAAAGTTAACAACAATATTATTTGGAACGCAGGTAATGTCACATTCCAGTCTTCCAATGTAGCAAGCACCGCAGTTATTCGTGATAGTTCTGGTAACTTCTCTGCTGGCACAATTACTGCTTCAATTACGGGTGCTTCTTCACTCAATGTCCTGAAGGCAGGAGATACCATGACAGGTTCTCTAACCCTGTCTGGTGGATCTTCTAACTTGATTGTTGGTGGCACAGGTGGATTTACTGGTGGTTTATCCACAAGTAGCTACCTTAATGTTGGTGGTGACATTACTGCTGGTGTGTTTGAGTGGAATACCTCAAATGAAACACTTTATATTTCTAGAGGATCTGCTGGAAGAGCTCTGGAGATTGCTGGAACTCTAAGGTTAAATGGTCGGTGGAATGATAGTGGTTCGCAACTAAATCTTGGTTGCAATGGTTCTGGTTACGGAAAACTTGCTGTATATGCTTTACATATCCTCACTGGAGCAAACAACGCAAGAAGTCAGAAGTTTATATTTACAACTGATGGAAAACTTGGCGTAGGTGTCACAAACAACACAGTAAATTATACTCTTGATGTTAGAGGATCAATTGGAGCATCTACTAGTATTCAAATTGGTGCTGCTTCTGGCAACACAGGTGCTCCAATGGTCTTTGCTGGTTCTTCTGGGTTCAAGAACTTCAGAATTGGTAACCAAGTAGCAGGAGATAACCTGTTCGAGATTACACCATCTACTGCTAACGGTGGAACTACCTTTACTCTAGCAACTGTTGCTGGTCTGTTGATGGATGGTGCTGGTAATGTTTCCATCGGTCAAACAAATGTAGATGCTACTTACAAGTTAGAGGTTGGCGGAAACATCAACTTCACTGGAACTCTTTATCAAGATGGAGATCCATTCGTTACTTCCCGTTGGACTGAGACTGCTAATACCACTGATATCTATAGAGGTTCTAAGGTTGGTATCAACAAACCAAACAATACCAATCTAACTTATGATTTAGATGTGACTGGTACAGTTGGAATGACTGGCATTCTATATGCTAATGGTGATAAGCAGTGGTTGGATACTTACGGTGTTCTCAAAGCAAATAGAAATACAATTGCCCAGAGTGTTACTATTCCTCAGAATACAAATTGCATGACTGCTGGACCTATTGAGATAAATAATAACTATACGATTACTATTTCGGACGGAGCTTCCTGGAGCATTGTATAAATGAGTATCTTATCAGTTCACGACATCCAAGGTATTGCTACATATAGCAATACTATCAGAGTTCCACAAAACCATACCTTAAATGTTGCTGGTGGCCTCACAGTAGATTCAAAATTTAAAATGCCTGTGTGGACAGATTCTTCTAGACCAACAACTGGATTAGATATTGGAGACATGGGTTGGAACACAGATAATAATGCTATCGAAATTTACAACGGTGTAAATGACGAT
>Ga0181591_10000287_pt1 | contig 38611 bp, 31 predicted proteins | sample 071ome_33_FD_133757 | JGI IMG/M metagenome (GOLD analysis project Ga0181591, IMG submission 133757) | Coastal salt marsh microbial communities from the Groves Creek Marsh, Skidaway Island, Georgia - 071412AT metaG (megahit assembly) | ecosystem: Environmental > Aquatic > Marine > Intertidal...
AAAGAAATATATGAATGTTTTTTTGAATTTGTTGAAAATGAGGAACCTTGTAGAGGCCATATAATGGCACCTCCTGATCATTCTTATGTTTGGTTACATGAACAAAGCATTTTTTTGAATTTGATGCACTGGAGAAAAATAGGAAGACCTTCTTTCGGCAGATATAGCGGATATGTTCGTGGATTTGATAGATCAAAAGAGAATATTCATCACGATTATACGCCTTATTGGATAAAGCCTAATCATGAAAAAATAAAGGTTCAGAATTTTCCACAATCTGAATACATTTCAAAAGTATTAGAAGATGGTAAAGAAATAAAAAACTTCTTCGAAGAAAGAAATCATAAATTTTTTCTTTATCCTAAGGACACCGAAACAGAAGATTATCGCAAACTTTGTAGAGAAAGAAATGTTAGTAAACCTTTATTTTTTATTAATACGAGTAAAACATGGAAAGAAAGCTTTCGTTTAGTTCATGACAAGGGTGTTAGAAATCGTCATATTAAATATGATGTAATTTATTGTGTAGCTAGTGGCGCTATTTCTGAATATTTGTTAACTAACTATGGTCATAAACATACTAAATTAGTTATATTCGATTATAACGAATATATTCTAGAATGGAAGAAAAATTTACATATAATAAAGGATGTTGATATCGTTAATAAACATTTTGAATTTAAGATTAATAGAAATGAAATAAAAAATGTCTATATTAATAGGTTACCGGCGAAATTTGGATCCAATCATAATGATTTTGATTGGAATAAATCTCTTGAAGAAATTGATTTACGAAATGTCGAGTATCAAAAAATTGATGTATTGGTAAATAATTTTGATATTAATGAGGATAAAAGAAATTTGATTTTTCTTTCTAATATTTTCAATTATATGCCTATGTTTTTAGAATATTCCTTTGAAACTATGTTAGAACGTCAAAAATATTTTTATTCTATTCCGAATTCTGTCATAGCATCTTGGCATAGGTTTAATTTACCTTGGATTATCGATAATTTGAATAGAGGGGATTGACATTGTAACCGGATTATGATATAATGGATGCATAAATAGAAACATACTAGGTTCAGTACGGTGGGACGTGCAGATGGACAACACTAGGACAAGGTTCGAATCCAAAACTTAGTATGTTTCTTAATCAGAATAATCGTATAATCGGTGAACTGGAGGCATTGCGGACGGGAGTTCGATTCTCCCCACCTCCACCAAAAGCGTACTATGGTTTGACCTGAACTTTGACATTGCGAGATAAGGGAAACCTGACGTAGATAATCTTAGGATAGGAGTTAGGATAGTATGCTTTTGATGGGGGTGACAAGGTTTCGACGTGGTGAGATAAGGTAAACTGACGATTCATCAGGCGAATGATGTAAAACTAGCAAACTAAAGTAAACGCAAACGATGCTTACTTTGAGCCTGAAATGGCTCTAGCTGCCTAAGAGTAGCAGGAGGAGTTGCTCCGTCCTTTTTACCCAAACGGAGCAAATTTTACACACACAACACACACAGGAGAAAAGTTATGAGTAAAATTAAAAATTGGTTTAAGTCTTGGATTACAGCAAGAGAAAGAGAAGCTATTACACGTTCGGCAATCTATTACAATCGCCACCGTGTCAATCTAGAATCTGCGGTTGACCGTGTAGACCTTGATGCAAGGCTGCGCAAAGCAGGATACGGAGGAATCTAAGATGAGCAAGAATCCATATGAACTAAGATTTGATCTTTTACAAATGGCAAAAGATATGCTTGATAAGCAATATGAAACAAATGTTTCTGCATACCATACATTGTTGTTTAATGCTGCAGAACAGAATAAGGAGTTATACAAGGATTATGTTAAGTATCTTCCTAAGATGTTTACTCCTGAAGAAATCATAAAGCAAGCAACTCAGTTACAAGAGTTTATCGACAAGAAGTAATATGTCTAAAGAAATTATGGTGGCAGCTGTCATGGCTGCCACGCCTCTAGATTGTTTAGCACTAAACATATATCATGAGGCAAGAGGTGAAATTAAACAGGGACAAATTGCAGTTGGTCATGTTACATTGAATCGTGTTAGATCAAAAAAATATCCCAACTCAATTTGTGAGGTAGTTTATCAACGCAAACAGTTCTCTTGGACACATGATAAAATATCAGATGTACCAAAAGATCAACGACTATATAAAAGTGCCAGAGATTTAAGTTCAAAAATATTGAGAGGTAAATATAAAGATCCTACAAACGGTGCAATACATTTTCACGCTAAGAAATGTAGACCATATTGGGTCAATAAAGTGAAAAAAACCGTAACTATCGGGAATCATATATTTTATAGAAAATGAACAATCACGACGATAAATTGGATATGAGAATTGAGAAGGCTCTGAAACGGCGTTTTCATATTGAATGCGTTAAGCGTGATGTTTCAATGGCTTATATGATTAAAGACTACATTCGTAAACAGCTTCGTTTTTGGGATGAACAAGAACGAAAGAAAGGTGTGAGACCAGATAATGATTGATTCGAATAATTTTTGTATTCAAATTGAAAGATTTGCAAATGAAAATAGATTAGACCTCATGGATGCGGTCTTATTTTATTGCGAAGAACATGGAATGGAAGTAGAAACTGCGGCCACTCTTCTTCATCGTAATAAGAAAATAATGGAGCTTCTTGAAATAGAGGCAAAAGAAAATCGGTTATTAAAAGATAACACGATGTTTGCTACACTCCCCATTTAGGGGTTGACAATCATATACAAATATGATATAATGGACTCGTTGAACAAAACAACATATACTTTAATACAAATAATACGGAGTAAATACTTATGAATACATTCGCAGATATGAAGAAAAACAAAAAGTCACTGTACGACAAAATCGTACAAGAAACAAACAAAATGCAGTCCGGTGAAAAAGGTTCAGGTGATGACCGCTTCTGGCAACCAGAAGTAGACAAAGCAGGTAACGGTTCTGCAATCATCCGTTTTCTACCAGCACCACAAGGTGAAAGTCTACCATGGGTTCGATTGTTCTCACATGGTTTTCAAGGCCCTGGTGGTTGGTACATCGAAAACTCTCTCACTACTCTAGGTGAGCAAGATCCAGTTAGTGAATACAACACGATGCTTTGGAATCGTGGTGATGACGCTGGTAAAGATCAAGCTCGTACTCAGAAGCGTCGTCTTTCTTACATCAGCAACATTTATGTTGTAAAAGATCCAGCACGACCAGAACGCGAAGGTAATGTTTACCTTTACAAGTACGGTAAGAAAATCTTTGATAAGATTAACGATATGATGCACCCAGAGTTTGATGATGAAACTCCAGTTAATCCATTCGACTTCTGGGAAGGCGCAAACTTTCGTATGAAGATTCGTAACTTCGAAGGTTATCGTAACTATGATAAGTCCGAGTTTGGTTCACCATCTGCACTGTTGGATGACGACGATGAACTCGAAGCCGTTTGGGGTAAAGAGTTTTCTCTTCAAGAGTTTCTTGACCCTAAGAACTTTAAGACTTACGCGGAACTCAAAACCAGAATGACTCGTGTTCTTGGTCTTGAAGCAGTATCGTCTGGTAACAAATCATTTGCTGACGATGTTGCTGAAGCAGAAGATTCGTTTGGTTCTTCAGATGCAGATGAACTTCCATGGAAGTCTGAAGAATCAGAAGATGATGATATGTCTTTCTTCAAGAAGTTAGCTGAAGAGGCATAACGACTTCTTTCTTCATTTCAAGAGGTTCGTCTTGAGCCTCTTTTTTACCACTTTCTCTTTAGGATTACAGCATCTGTGGGTTGAGTAGTATAATAATTGTTTGTGGTACTGTTACCGGAACCATTATATTGTGGTCCGCCCAAAGCAACAATTCCTGGGCTACCACCTTGGGATCCGCCTTGGGATTGGTTTGTTGGTTTAAAATTATATCCTTTTTCGGTTTTAGTCACAGTTAGTCTACCCTCATCCAATCTTTGTAGATTTTGTCGTGCAATCCTTTTTACAGTTTTAGGTGCATTAGATTCTAGACGTTTTTCTAGGTTTGCGCGATAATTATTCACAAAGGTTTTCGGCATATTTGACATGTTGGCTGTTTGTCCAATAACCATCTCGGCTGGATCTACTATCTTTTCTGTTCCTAAAACTTTATTCCGAGGATAACCATCATGCGCGCCGGCACCATCGTGCGTGCTTTTACCAGCACCTTTCGATTTTACATCGATATCGCCTATACCCTTGTGTTCGATGGCATTATAACTTTCGATATTAATATCAGGTTTAAATACTTCTGAAAGTTGTTTTAATACTCCAGTCTTTGCTAATTCATGTAAATGTTTCAATTCGCCATCATTGATAAAGTCAGCTAATTGTTCTAATCCTGCTCCTAACGATTTAAAATTTGTTACTAAACCTGTCGAAGACATTTCACTGAATTTTTCAAACTTAGGTGCATTTAAAGCTATATGTTCAAGAACTTTTTCATTGTTTAGATCAATTAAAGTCTTTGTGAAATCTTCTTTGAATTCCCAGGTCTTTAAACCTTTGCCGACAGCTTCAAGAAATCCTTGAAGTGCAACCGATTCTTTAGGAATGGTTACCTCTCCAAACATTTTCATTCCTTCTGCTACACCTTGTAGTGTTTCTCCTGGCGAGAATTTCGTTTTCGCCATAACTGTAATTAAAGGTCTAATTTTGCTTACAATCAATTCCAAACCTTTAGCTACATTATCAAAATTTGTTCTAGCGATTGTTTGTAATCCTAATGCGAATTTTTGCAGAGCTAATCCTGCATCGGTTAATCTTTTCGCTACACCCTCTTCGCCTAATTCAGATAATTTTGTGAATTTATCGACAAGTGCTTTTCCTTCATCTTCTGTACCAAATATACTGGTGATAGTAGAAAGAAAATCTTTCTTTAATCCTTCTGAAGCATCTTTTAGACCTTGACCCAATGATTTTATTGCGGGTCCTATTCTTTGCATTTTATCAACATCAAGTTTTTCGAACGCTGAGAGGCCAGTGACCATTTCATTTAATTGGTCAGATAAAGATTTTTGTTCTCCTCCAAATACTTTCGAAAGTGCATTACTAATTGTTCCAAATAACTCGCCTAGTTTTGTATCTTTAAAGGCACTTCCTAATGCTGCGATTGCTGGTCCGACATTTTTGATATTGTCTATATTAACATCTTTGAATTGAGATAAGTCTTTTCCTAATTGGCCGAGCGGTCCTAATTCACTACCTTCGTTTACCTTGTATTCTATAGTTCCTAGATTTTGTGTATTATCTACTATAGGTTTGAGGCCTTCTCCAATCTTTTTAAGATTATCTCCATTCAAGTTTTCATCCATTGATTTCAATACTTTAGAAAGATTGATTAATTTTTCAATATCGGTTTGTTCAAATTTGAAACCTGAGGCCTTTTCTAAACTTTGGAATATTCTTTCTAAAGCTACAGCAGAATTTGTTACATTCTGTGCGTTTAATCCTTCAAATTGTTTTAAGGATTTGCCTAGATTCTCTAAATCTTTGGGATCAGGTAATGTGAAATTAGAAAGTAATCCTCCTAATGCACCGCCTACAAAAGCATCGAAAAATCTTTCTATGCCAACAGAAACTTTAGATAGTTTATCTCCATCTAAAGATTCAAACGTTTTAAGTGATTCGCTTAACTTAGGTAATGATTCAGCGAGAGGTTCAATTCCAAATTTAGCAATAGCACCAACTGCTGCTATGAAACCACCAATACCAGCGCCAATAAGAGGAAGAGTTACAGCAAATATTCCTGCTGCTTTAAATAGTGCTGGGTTTCCAAATGCGAGTACAAAACCAGATATTGCATTACCTAAAGCACTTCCTATAAATCCTCCAATCAACCCGCCTAACTTACCGCCTATCTTAGCAGCTCCTGAACTTCCTTTTCCTTTTGAAGATTCCGAAGAATCTTCACTAGATCCTTCGTCTTTCTTTCGATTAAATATTTTTGATAGTAAAGACGGTTTCGCATCTTTGGAACCAGGGTCATCAGATTTATCTACTAATCCTTTCCAGAAATTTAAGGTTTCTTCAAGAGTTTCTTTTATACCTTTTAACGCTGAAACTTCTGGTTTCTTTTCCTCATCTGTAGGTTTTACACCTGAATTAGACAATCCTTTTTCTGAAAATTTCTTTAAGTCTCCGAACAACTTAACAGAAAGGTCTTTTAATATTCCAGCGGACTCGCCGAAACCTTTAGCCTTTTGTGTTATAAATTGCCCTGGTCCGCTTTTAAGTAGACTATCTTTTCCTTTGCGTAGAGCTGATAAAGAACCTTCTTTTAAACTTCCTAAACCTTCTTTAAATTGACCTACTTTTTTGGTTAAGAATTCTCCTGGACCAGATTCGAGAAATTTATTCTTTCCTAATTCAAAAGCTAACCCTACGAAATTTTTACCCGCTTCATACCCAGAAGAAAGTAATTCTTTGCTTCCTTTTAAGAGACTGGATATGATTGGTTTCGTTGCGTCTCTAAACTCTTTATAACTTTGTACTATTAATCCTTTGAAGAATTGAACGAAATTTGTTTGGTATAATTTTTCGAAACCTTTCTGTATTACAGATAGAATTGGTTTACTTAACTCTCTAAATGTTTCGAGAATGGATTTAGTTGCTAGTTTAAGGCTTTTCTTTTCCTTTTCGGAAATAGTATCGCCTATATTTCGTAAAGAAACATTTTCTAGATTTTTCGTAAAACTTTTAACGGTTTTGTCTATAGAGGTTAATAGGTTTACAGATTTTTCCATAGAACGCAGAGAAACATTTTGGTATTTCTTTTGTTCTTTGAAAATGTCGCTATTAGAAACTATTTCCGCCATTTTTTTGCTTCTCTATTTCTTCTTTTTCTTCTTCTAGAGTTTTTATTAATAAATCAATATATATTTTCCTTTCAAATGGTATCATGTTCTCTAATTCGGTTAAACTGTATTTATGATAGTACATTAAGTCGCTATTCATCTTATACATAAAGTATAAATTTTCATTACCTAAGGTTAAGCGAAAAAAGACATTAAGCCCTCCATCGTAACACTTTCTTTCTTACCACAAGCCTTGCATTTGTAGGTAATTTCTTTCTTTAATGCTGGAAGAGTCGCAAAGAATTTCTGTACACTTTGTAACTGGTCTTCGGTCATATCTTCTATGAAGTCATCCAGTTCTTCGTCTGTGAACTCTTCGTATACATTTTCTTCATCGAATACCTGTAGTATACATTCTTTAATGAGTAGTAAACTTTTTTCAGTTTCGGTTTTATCACTTGCATTTACTTCTTGTATTACCTTGAAGGTCGGATATTTCATTTTTAATCCAATTTCTTCGTTTAATTTCACTATTGGATCATTCTCTTCGTCAAATACGACATTTACATCATCTAAGTTAAGCTCGATTTCTGTGGTTTCCTGACACTCATTATCCTCATCATGTTTTGCTGTTAGACTAACAGTTTCGCCTATTGATTTAGAACGAATGCGTAGAAACAAGAATTCTAAATCAAATGAAGGCAATTCTCTTGCTACAATTTTCTTATTCAATACACATGATTCAACAATGTTTTCTACTGCATGTAAAATTTCACCCTCATCGTCTCCTTCAGAAGCCATAAGTAAAAGTTTTTGTTCTTTCACAAGGAAAGGTCGGTAAATGATTTCTTCTTTTGTAGAAGGCATTTCAGTTTTAAATTCAGGTGCAGTAAGTTTTGGTAAAGCCATAATATTTCCTCTTTTATTAATTACATTTCAAAGTCGTTATTCTTTCCCGGATCTATATAAATTCAAGTCTCTTTGTATCTGTTTTTGTTTTTCCTGCTGTCTCAAATTTGCATCATAATGTCTATCAGTTTCATAGTATCTATAAGCAAAAGTTACATCTACTGTGGCATATTCTGAATTTCCCCAATCATAAGATATATCTCCTATAGTTGTTGGAAAAGCTTCTAATAGTCTAACAGTTTTAGTTTTTGTACTAACTTCATTATAAATGTTTATATCTATAGTTTGTACATAATCTTTATAGTATTCCGATTGAAGAAATCCTCCGAAATTTGTTCTTCTATGATTTCCAACTATTTTGTCCTGCCAAATTAAAAAATATTCTCTTTCGCTTAAATCTTCGCCGCAAAGAAACTCGATAGAAACATCTGTGTAATTTGGAAAAGATCCTAATTTATATTCTGGTCCTAGTTCAAAGTATTCTAATACGTTGACATTTCTTCCAGGTAAATTCACTGAACGAGCTCTAAACCTCAAGTCATCGCCTTGACTTGGACCAGGAAAGAAAATTTCAAATAGGTCAGACCTTGATATACCGTTTTTATTGATTGAAGAATAAAATTCATTTATGTTAAATGGCATTGTTGCTGTCTCTCCAAACGTCTCTGTTAGTAGCCTTTTCGAATCTTGCAATAGGTAACATGATTGCTGCGTTCCATTGTTCTGGCATTATCTCTAGAAACCTTGACTCTAAATGCGACTTTAAGTATCTTTTTAATGCGGGTTTAAATAATCTTGTTCTTGAATTGCCTTTTAATATTTGATAAGTGACCTGTATTCTACTTTCTTCGTTCAACTCTTCATCGCTTGCGTACTCATACAGGGCGTTCATCAGTATAGCTCTTTGTTTGTAATGTAGATAATGAAAATTGATGCCTAGAAATCCTTCTGGTAATTTTTTTAGTTTCAATACCAGAGGAAATCGATCATAGTATTTTAGTCTTTTCTTCGTTTTAGGATCATATTGAAATAGATACATTTTACCATTTAATGGTTGCATCGTCATATTATCACGGCCTTCGCGAATGACTCGTTCCGGTGTAGTTTGCATACGAGTAACATTATCCCGAAACCAGTCAATTGAACCTTGACCAGAACCAGGGCTGTTTCTTAATGCTCTTTCAAATGTTGTTGCTGGCAATTTAAAATCCTATCGTTTATATTCTATTTATATCAATATTTGATGTTGAGTTCATTTTCTGTGAGTATTCGAAATTTATACCCATGTTTCTTACACCATTTCTCAGCATAGTCCCACTTGTATCTATTCACCGCATATGTTTTTACTTCGTACAGATAGTTTTTGGTTACTCGTTTTTTCTTCTTAGGTTCTTTTGTTTGTTTAAATGGCTTGATCTCAACAATCCATTTTTCGACCTTCTTATCTTTCGTTCTTACTTTTACAGAGAAGTCCGGAAAGTATCGATGATATCGGCCGTCAAGAGGACTTTTATAAGGTATTATTACTTCTTCTGATCCCCATTCTATGATGCTTTCATTAGTGTCACAGAACTTCATGAACTTGAGTTCCCAACCAGATCGAAAAATGATGTTAGTAGGATTGCCGCGATACTTCTTTGGATTGGTCGGTTTGAATTTACCCTGATAATATTCTGGCATGTCGTTATAAATATAAAATAAACATTAAAGAGTATTTAGTTTTATGTCAGAATTAGACGCAGACAACACCGCCATAGGTAAACTTGGCCCTCTAACAGTAGAAGAAACGGTTAAAGGCTTCCGAAAAGTAGGTGATAAAATTGTAGAGCAGTATGCGTATGAAGTAGGAACTATAGGTCAACGCGATGAAGCTTATCCTCTTGAAGAAGTAGAACAATGGTGTAATATAGGAGTCTATAAATTTGTATACAGAGCTGAAACTGAAAAAAGTTTAAAAAATAGTGTTGGTAATATAAGATTACCTTTACCTCTACAATTACAAACGCAATACCAACAACAATGGAATAATTATGAAAATTTAGCCAGTTTAGCTATAGGAAGTTTCAATTCAGACGCTAAGGCAGGCGATATTGTTAAAAACTTATTCTTAACAGAAGAAGCAGCTGCTGGTGTAGGCGCGCTTATTGGTAAAATTCCTGGCGGATCTAACCTTGGAGCTTTATTAGGAGGCACTACTGCGCCTTCTATATCCCAAGGTTTAGGTGCTTTAGCTGGAGTTTCTGCTAATAAATTCGAAACAGTGACCTATCAAAAACCGGAACTAAGACCTCATCAGTTTAGTTGGAATTTAACGGCAAAAAGCAGAGAAGAAGGTCAAGCTATACAAAACATAATTCAGAAATTAAAATACCATTCACACCCAGGTGGCGGCGACGGTGCTTATTTTCAATATCCTGAAATCTTTGTTATTAAATTTTTCTCCGATGAAAATCTATTCACTATAGGTCCGTCAATAATGGAAAACTTTTCTGTCGATTATCACGCTTCTGGTAGACCTCTCTATCAAGCAACTGATAGAATGCCAATCAATGTAAGTATTACTTGTTCTTTCAAAGAAACATCAGCACTTACGAAGAAGTTAATAAAAGACGAAAGGAGATAAAATGTCATTCTATTTTAGAAATTTTCCATTCGTTTCTTATGATATTGACGGCGACGGTATTTCGCAGGTCGTACAAAATCCTCTTGTTCGATTTAAGATTGTCGAAAAGCTTAAAAACAGTAAATTTCTATATCAAGAATATATCATAGAAGAAGAAAGTGCTTCTGAAATAAGTTTCAAATTTTATGGAAACGAAACTTTAGATTGGGTCATTTATGTCACGAACAATATTATTGATCCAAAATATGACTGGCCTCTAGGTTATCGTGATTTTAATAATTTCATTATAAAGAAATACGGTTCTGTTGAAAACGCTTCAAGAGAAACTACTACCGATAATATCCATCATTATGAGTGGATTGTTCAACAACAACAGGTTTTATTTGACGGCACAAAAATACCAGAAAAAAGGTTGATTATCGATAAGGCCAAATACGACACTTTGCCTGTCAGCGAAAGGGATATTGTTAGAAATTTTGAATACGAACAAAGATTAAACGATGACAAAAGAAATATAAAACTACTGAGAGAGGAGTTTTTACAACAATTTTTATCTGAAGTGAGAAGCGCGCTTTCATCATGACGCAAGAGAATTACAATAATACATTTCAGGTTGATTTACAATATTGTGTTTTATTTAATTATTTAAATGCTCCTGAAAATATAGAAGTAATAGTAGATTCTATAGATATAGGGTATGATTTATTTCAAAATGCCATTAACTGTAAAATTCAGGTTACAGATCCAGCTGCTTTTCTTGAAAACTTTCCTATTATAGGTGATGAGACTTTAGTTTTAGGGTTTAAAACTCCTCTGTTAGAAATAAATCCCACTATTACCAAATTCGATAAACTATTGACATTTGTTTTTAGAATTTACAGAATAGAAGATAGAAAGCAAACTGCCAACAGAGCTTCACTTTATACTCTTTACGGAATATCTTCAGAAGCAATTAATAATATGCGGTATTCTGTCAATAGAACTTATTATGATTGGAGAGGTGAAAATGTTGTTCAGGATATTTACGATAATTATCTGAAACCTAGTCCTATCGAATATGATTTAATTAAACAGGTCGATGAAACTGCTAGTGGCAAAAAACTAAAGAGATTACCGAGTGGTGAAAATATATGTTTGAATTTTTCTAACTTTCGGCCTTTAGATGCGATTAACCGAGTTTGTTTTGAAACTCAGGACATAGACAATACTTTAGTCACACAAAAGATAAAGTATAATAGTAATGCGTCTAGTAATACTCAGTTTCAACAGCCTCCTAAAAAAGAATATACGGTAGACATAACGGAAAGAACTAAAAGTACAAAATCTTCTAATTTCATTTTTTATGAAAATGATGATGGTTGGAATTTTGTAACTATAGATCATTTACTCTATAGAGACAGAACATTAATAGACGGTGGTGGATTAGTACAAGATTTTTACTTTTTAGACAGTAGAGTTGATCCTTCCACAAGTAAGTCTATTTTCGGCAAAAATATTAGGCAAGATCAAAGAATATTAGAATTAAATTTTATTAGGCAGATGGATAATGCTGAAAATATGGATAGAGGTCTATATTCCAGCACTCTAGTTTCTCTTGACCCTCTAACAAAAAGAATAGAGTTTGATCCCTTTATTTACGATAGAGATTATAAAGATATAGCTCATCTAGAAACAGATTTAGAAGGTCCTCAAAGAGTAGGTATATTTTCGGAGACTTCGCTCTACACAGAGTCTAAGGTCAACAACCATAAAACTAAATGTGATGAATTTCAACATAAAAATTATGTTATTACGAATTTAGGACCTGAATATGATGATACAGATGGTGTTTTCAAAAATGCAAGAGCCCGTGATCATCAATTGAGAAATCCTAAGAAATTTCATGAATTTCTGAAATATGATTACGCCTCGAAAGTACAGTTTAACAATATCATCATATCCTTTACGATACCAGGAAACAGTGATATACAAATTGGTCACATGGTCAATCTAAACATTCTTTCTAATAACATTGACGATTTTGAACAAAAACAATTATACAATCGACTTTTTGGTAACGAAAACTTTGGAGGTTTCTTTTTAGTAACAAAGGTTAATCACACAATATTATTTGCAAATAAATCTTATGTGACGGAAATTGAATGTGTGAAGGACACTTATGCTACAACTAAATTCAGAGATACGGATAAAGTAACAGCTAGAAGACGAGAAGTTCAAACTCAGGTGGACACTTTTGGATAATAACGATGCATAATATAGGTACAGATTTTGTTTGGTTTATGGGTGTAGTCGAAGATAGAAACGACCCGCTGCAGATGGGTCGTGTTCGTGTTCGCACCCATTGGCAAACAGCCGACAAAGATATTTTGCCTACGGAAGATTTGCCGTGGGCTCAAATAACTGTACCTTCTTCCGCTACTTCTGGTGATGTTGGCGGCACATCCACTGGTTATGCAGAAGGTTCATGGGTTGTTGGTTTTTTTATGGACGGAGAACATAAACAACACCCACTAATACTCGGTGCGATATCAGGTATACCAACAAAATATCCAGATTCGACTTGTGGTTTCAATGATCCTAGAGGTGTCTATCCTCAAAGAGTAAATGAACCTGATATGAATCGTTTGGTTCGCACAAAAACGATACGGGAAGAATCTGTAAAACTTTTAAGAACCGAAGAAGAAACAAACGCTAATTTGCATCCCTCGATTGCGTTTAGAAATCAATATGTGGACGATTTGACAGGAGAACCTGTACCGAGTAGAAACAGTGAGTACCCATATTCACAAGTAAGAGAAACCGAATCTGGCCATATACAGGAATTTGATGATACACTAGGCGCCGAAAGAATTGCTACCATGCACCGTACAGGTACAATGGAAGAATATCATCCTGACGGCAGCCGTGTAAATCGCACTATGAAAGATAATTATCACATCACTTATGGTGATGATTATGTGAGAGTCCGTGGTGTTTCAAAAGTGTATGTTGATGGTGATGCGTCTTTATATGTCAGAGGAAAATTAGTCACGCAAGTTGACGGTGATATGGAAACATATGTCGCTGGAAACTACACCATGGATGTGGGCGGTAGTATTAATGTGACTACAGATGGCAGTCACACATTGGAGGCCAAACAAGCTATAAGTCAAACTACCACATCTACCTATACATCTTTATCGTCTGGTAAAATGACCTTTAGCACAAAAGACCAACTACTCGCTCAGTCTGAAAAGAATTTTGATATCAACACGAAAGATGAGTTTAGAGTTCGTTCAGGTGAAATTGAACTGCATTCTTCGGATGGTGGAAATATCACATTTTATTCTGCGAAAAATATTACTGGTTTTTATTGTGACAATACGGACTTCTTAAAAGTTTGTGTTTTCGAGTCTCCTGATAATATTGCAGCTGTTACTGTACCAGACGCATTAATTCTGGAGTCTTATGCTCTGAATGAATACCCTAGTATATTCCCTAGGTATGGTAGAAAATTAGATATAGGAAAAGGTTTTCAAGATGTTTATCGAGAAGATTTAGGCTCAACGCCTGGCGGTGAACAAAGCGGTTTTGCACCAGACGATTCAGGCCAAGATTCAAACTCATCTTCTAAGTACGAAACTGATGTTACCACTTCAAACGAAGCGTTAACTACAAGCAGAGCTGTCGGTAATAGTGGCGTAACAGATTCTAATAATAGACCTACAGGACAACAAGTTGAAGACCAAAATGCTCATGGTAAAGATAAACCGCATTCAAATGTTTTAGATGTAGCACTTTCAGCAAAAGATTTAGGTCCTGATGCATGGGTAGACGGCGACGCAGCTGAAGGTCGAGCTAAGTATTCGAATCCAGGAAATCCAAACATAATAAGATGTTTTGAGGATATGGGATGCTTAGGAGTCGCTAAGTCAATTAATCCTTTGAGATATGATAAAACTGCATGGTGTGCTGCTTTTGCTGGCGCAATGCTTCGTAGATCCGGTAATAAATACCTAAAGACTTTATCTTCTAGAGCATATGAGCAAAATGCGAGTAAAATCGGCATTTTAATTTCGACTACTTATGAACCCGATAAAATGAAACCTGGCGATATACTTGTTTTTGGTCGTAGCGGTAAGAGTGGTAAACCTTTTAGGTCTTCCCCTTACGGACATATAGGATTTTGGACAGGTAATAAGAACGCTCCTGCTGGTAAAGTCATGTGTTTAGGAGGCAATCAGAGCAACAAGGTCACGGTTAGACCTTATTCGATAGAAAAGGGAACAGAATTCGGATTAGTTGCAGTAATACGGCCTGTATCTGGAAATGACGGTAAAACACCTCAACCAGATCCAGGTTCAATCAGAGAAATAGTAGCAGACCAAGGCGGATCAGACAGAGTAACATAACATGTTTGTAGAATCAAAAAATAAAGTTTATTCGGACATACCATTATCGTTTACAGCTCATCCTGTAACTGGTAATGTTAAAGCTGTCAAAAATGCAGATTCAATTATACAATCTGTTAAGAATATTGTTTTGACTAATTTTTTTGAAAGACCTTATGAACCATATCTTGGTGGTAATATTTACAATCGTTTATTTGATAATGTCGAATCTACTTATACACAATTTCTAATTGCTGAAGATATCACCACATCACTTGAAAACTATGAACCAAGAGCAGATATACTAAATGTTTCTGTATTTCCAGATGCAGATCGAAACACACTTAAAATAACAGTAAAATTCATTCCAGTAACCTCAGCAGAGCCCGTGACTGTCGATGTTATCGTAGAAAGAGTAAGATAAAATGTCACAAATAGATGTAACAGAATTAGATTTTAGTAAAATAAAACAATCGATCAAAGATTACATATCAGACCAAGATGAGTTCAAAGATTATAACTTTCAAGGGTCTGTAGTTAATCTTTTATTGGATATGCTTGCATACAATTCGTACCAGAATGCTTTCTATACGAGTATGATAGGTAATGAAATGTTTCTTGATTCAGCACAACTCAGAGACAGTGTTGTTTCAAGAGCTAAGATGCTTGATTACATACCCGCGTCCGTAAGGTCTGCAAGAACAAGTATGAATATTACATACAACGAAACCGATGATTCAGATGTTGTGACGATACCGAAAGGAGAAATTTTTAAAGTTACTTCCGACACAGGCGAAGTTTTACAGTTTGTCACAGGTCAAGCTTACAATGTTTATAAGACTCTGAACTACACAACCGATATTGATGTTTTTGAAGGAATATATGTCGATCAAACCTTTACTGTCAGTGATTCAAATCCTGTAAAATATGTTTTAACGAATACTAACATAGACACCGCATCAATAACCGTCACAATTCGACAGACTCTAGGCTCGACAAACACAGAAATCTTTACTTTAGCAAATAATATCGAAGAGGTAAAATCAACTTCAGCGGTTTACTTCCTACAAGAAGTGACAAATGGCACATACGAACTTTATTTCGGTGATGATAACATAGGTAAAAAATTAACAGATGGTAACATTGTCGAAGTGAATTATAGAGTATCGGTGGGAGATGATGGTAATGATGTTAGAACCGATTCTTCTTGGTCAGCTGTAGACCCTGATATCACAATAAACAGCGTTTCAAATCAAACATATGATGGTGCTGATATAGAGACAATCGAATCAATAAAATATAATGCTCCTAAAAATTATGAAACACAGAATCGCGCCGTATTAGCTGAAGATTATAGAAGAATATTACTCAGAGATTTTCCAGGTTTAATCAATTCTTTGCGTATTTGGGGTGGTGAAACAAATGATCCTCCTGTTTATGGTAAAGTATTTGCTAGTATTCAACCAAAGGGTTCTAGAACTCTTTTATCGACTAATCAAAAGGATGACATAAGAAAGCAATTAAAAAGATATAATGTTATGACAAATGAAATTGAATTCATTGACCCTTCATATAATTATATCATACCAAGTATAACGGTTTACTATGATAGTAATGCCACTTCCTTAGACGCAGGACAAATTGCAAATAAGGTGGCCACTACTGTACAGAATTTCGAAACGACCTATTTGGGTAATTTTGAAAATAGATATTTCCGTTATTCACTCTTCTCTAGGCTTATAGACCAAACTGACCCGTCTATACTCTATAGTGACACGAAAATACAATTACAAAAAAGATTTACTCCTTTACAGAGTTTAAAATCTAAGTATACGATTAACTATTCGAAAAAACTAATTAATATTTCAGGTCAATCAAATATTTCATCTTCTTCTTTTACCGTAGGTGGTAGAAAAGTCTTTTTTGATGACGATTCAAATGGAAATTTAAGATTGTATTATTTTAACGATCTGAATCAGGTTGTGTATACGGATAATAATATAGGAACAATTGATTACGAAAATGGTATTTTAACTTTACCTAATTTCGGACCTGATAGTGTATCGGGAAATGAAATAAAAATAAACGCTACTCCAGTAGATTCTAATTTAGTTACATCTAAATATTTAATCATGTTATTGTCCGATACTAAAATAACTGTCATAGACGATAGACAACAAGAAACTTCAAGTTCTATAACAGTTACAACAACAGGCTCAGTAACACAAATTAATGAAACAAACCTCGGTACAATTATATGACGACCGATAATAGAACTTCTGTTTTTATAGAGGACCAATTTCCTCTCTTTGCTAGGTTATCTGGCCAGAAGCTCATTCAATTTATTAAGAGATATTACGAATCTCAAGAACAGGCCAATAATTATATTGAGGCTGTACACAGTCTTTTAGACTATCAAGACATTGATACTGCACCAGAAGATTATTTTGATTATATTGCTCGTGAAATTATACCAAGCATACCTGAAAGATTAATTGCAAATAGAGATTTACTTGCGAAACACATCAAAGAAGTTTATAAAGTAAGAGGTTCACCGGTAGGTTATCGTATTCTTTTCCGTGCTTTGTTCGGAGAAGAGATTGAGATTTACAATCCTGGTGACGATTTACTTCGTGCGTCTGATGGTCGTTGGGTACAAGAAGTCGCAATTAAAGTAGAATACGTTGTGAATGGTGAACCTTCAGATTTGCCAGGCGTTAGATTAATTGGAGAATCTTCTGGTTCTTCTGCGATTGTTAACCGCATTGAATTAATCGAAGACCAAGGTGTAAAATTATACCTTGTTTATCTGATCAATCGAATTGGTGAATTTGAATTAGGCGAAAAATTAACAAGTTCTGATGGTAAACTTTCCGTTGATCTGCAACCTGCTGATGTAGGTCCCGTCATATCTGTTGCAATGACCGCTGATGGTGGTTATGGTCACGAAGTTGGCGACCGCTTATCTTTGACTGGCGACGGTAGTGGTACAGGAGGACAAGCCACGGTACTAACAACTCGTGCCGATTCTGCTGTCGAGTTCTTTGTCGCAAATGGTGGTTCTGGATATGCTGTAGGTGATATTGTATCAACTTCAAACGAACCACAGGTAATTGGCGGTAGCGGACAAGAAGCTTCGTTTATTGTTTCTCAAGTTGGTCCGCCCTTCGTCGAATATCCAATCTTTGATGATTTTATTGAATATGCACTTGATGTTGTTCCTGGTCAAAGTAATACCGGCGCTAATGTCACCTTTGTTCAAGCTTACGATTCAAATTGTACATTCGATGCTACATCAAATACGATCATCAAAACTGGCCACGGATTTGAAGATAACGATGTTGTGAGATTCTTTTTCATAACAGGTAATACACAATATATTGGTGTTGATGATAATGTAAGTGGTTATACTGGACCTGGTTCTAGTTTTACTGTAAATACGAGTGCGAATTCTTATGTAGTAACCGATTCTACTACAAATACATTTAAAGTTAAAGATGGTCTATTTTTTGGAATTAGACAAGAGATTTTTGAAGGTGGTCCTGGAATACATGGCCGCGTTTCTAGATTATCTGCTAACCTTGCTTTATCGAATGTTAACTCAACAATTGTTAGTGCTTTAGGAACATCGATTGTAAATACCGGAACAATTACTTCAGTCACAACAACCGATTCTGGTTTTGGTTACAATCCTTTGAGACCTATTGGTAGAGTTAGATATGATTTCTTAGCTGATCAAAATATAGCAAACAATGCTGGTCTTCCTGGAGGTATACTTGGGTTTAACGCTGATATTCAAGCAGTGTATCGTTCAGGAACGATTGCAAGTGTTAGAGTAGATCTTCAAGGCGATAACTATGTTACGGGTAATGAAGTGACTCTTGATAACCTAACAAGGGAACAAACTGAACCTGGTGTGGGTATCACGACCTCATCATCAATTATTCAATTCTTGGGTCGTTATACAGATACAAAGGGTTGGTTGAGTTGGGATAAGTATTTACAAGATAACTATTATTATCAAGAGTTTTCTTATGAAATAAGATCTGATCAAAACTTAACTTCTTATAGAGACACTGCCTTAAACACAATGCATCCTGCTGGTATGAAATTGTTTGGTGGTGTTTATCTTTCAGATACACTGGATCAATCATTAGAAGAAGATAATGAGATTCTAATTAAATTTGAAATTCTGGATGCGAATCTGTCTATTGAAGTAAGTAAACCATCGATAAACACAATCGCTTTGGCTCAGGTCACTTCAAACACTGGTGACACAATATCTTCAAATAACAATATTTTCCAAAATGTTCAAGCCAACGATAAAGTAGAAATAACAGGTTCTTATCTTTCAGACGGAGTTTACACGGTCAAAAGTGCTATTGACTCAAACACGATATCTGTATTCGATACTAGAAGAACCGTTAAACTTTCGCCTTCTTTACATCAAGATGTTGGATTTGGTTTTGCAACTGGTAATGTTATTATCGCCAACACATCTATTCGTGGTGTTGCAAATGTTGGTGATACGATTAATATCTCCAAGGCTATCAATAAACAAAACAACGGTGGCCCATTCTTGATTACAAATAAAGTTGGATCAAATGTCGTTGTTCAAACTTATTATGGCGGAAATGTAACTCCGTTTGTTGCATATACTGGAGATAAAACTGCGAAGATATCGATAGATAAAAACTTTGCGTTCCTTGCTAATACAAATGCAAATGTGACATTTACAGCTACTGGTAATCTAGTCACAAGAAATTCTCATGAGTTCTCAAACAATGATAATGTTATCTTCTATAATATTGCAAATACCTCTGCTGCAAATATAAATATAGTAGACGGAACAACATACTATGTGTTGAACACCACGACGAACACCTTCCAGATTGCTGCGAATAGTACTACAAATACCGTGATTAATATTCAATCAGATGGTACGGCTCGTCTCGAAGCCAACACTTACAACATCGTTATTTCTCGATATGCGAACACATATCCTTTCAGTAACACTACTGTTTTGTAATATAAATAAATAAATAAGTTTTTCGGAGTTTGTAAATGCCTGCAAAAGTAACAAGATTTTTAAGAAGTGACAATGCTCAGCACTTCATTGATAACTTTGCTGAAGAAGGCAGTTACTATTTGTTTATAGGCAACACTCAAGAATGGCTTTGGGACAGTGACCCGCCTGATGAATCTTTTAGGGATCCGCCGAATCCTACCGAAGGTGTAGAATCAATCGATTTTGACATTTGGGACAGAATCGTTGCAATGAAACGAATCGACGTAACTGATTTATCATTAGCGATTCCAAGATATAATTGGACTTCTGGTACAGTATATTCCAAGTATAAAGATAGTGTGGATTTATTTGCCAATACAACAAATCCATTTTATGTAATCACTTCCGATTTTAGAGTTTATAAGTGCATCGACAACAATAAAGGCACACAATCAACTGTAGAACCAAGACAAACAGAACTGACCGATACTGTTATTACCGACGATGGTTATGAATGGAAATATATGTACCCTGTCGTTGGGTCTGATATCGAAAAGTTTTTAAGCTCTGAATATATTCCAATCAAGAAAGCTACTGTTCTCGATAACTTTAATGCAGACCAATTTAACATCCAAACAGCAGCCACAATTGGTACAGTAGATAGTATTGATGTTATCAGTTCAGCAAATGGATTTATTAACTTCTCTGGATTCATTAAAGAGTATATAAATACCTCTACAATTATTTTGCCTACAGAAGCAAACGCTGTAGATGATCAATACTATAAAGACTGTAATGTATTTGTAGAAACCGGTGACGGTTCTGGACAATTAAGAAAGGTCTCGAATTATGCAGCGACAACAAGGACAATAACTTTTGAAGATCCTTTAAGCTTACCTTTATCTAACACTGCTCCAAATCCTAGTTATATTGTTTTGGGACCTAGAGTGGAAGTTCTTGCTGATGGCGACGGAACTCCTACTGCTTATGCGAATATCAATCCTCTAGCGTCAAATAGTATTAATTACATTAATATGATTAATAGAGGCAGAAACAATACGACTGCTACCGCAATAGTAAAAGATGGATTTTTTAATAACCCTGCTAATCTTGTGTCGGTAACGACAACTGCTTTACCAAACATTTCGCCACCAGGTGGCCATGGTTCAGACGCGGTTAGAGAATTGCATAATGGCGATTTAATGTTCAGTATTAAGTTATCGAAAACTGAACAAGAAGAATTTTTAGAGACAAAAGATTTCAGAACATATGGAATATTACAATACCCTAGATATAGGTCTAACAATGCTTTAATCACTGAAAGAGCGGTAGATAATACCTTAAAACTTAAATTAAAACAAATTAGGGGATTATCAAATACAACATTTGAAGCTTATGGTTCAAATAATTCTGGAATGTTAGCTGTAGGCATGGTAAGTTTTGATGAATTCGCTAAGAATTACGAACTTGCTAATAGTGCTGCCGCTGGGGCATTAGATGCAGAATTATACGCACAGGTGAATAGAGCTTTTGCTATTGATTATGTTTCAAATACATCAGCGACAGGTATACTATCACTTACTTCTCCTAGATACAAAGATGGTTACATCTTTTTAGACGAGGGAGAAGGTAATAGTGGAGAATTGATTAGACTAAAACACGACAGCGCGGCCATAGATTGGCCGATTGATGCAGAAGCTACTTCTTCTGAATATGAAGGCATTGTTGAAGAAGTTATATATCCTGTTGTCAAGAAGGGTAGTGGCGATATACTTTATATAGAAAATAGATTTCCAATAATTAGAGATTCAGATCAAATCGAAGATCTGAAAATGATAATAACATATTAAGAGAGATAGTCAATGGCATTAGCAAATACAGGAACATTGCAAACTAATTTTAATGTAGATCCTTACTACGACGACTATGATGAATCGAAGAATTTTCATCGAGTTTTGTTTAAGCCAGGTCTTGCTGTTCAAGCTCGTGAATTGACTCAACTTCAAACAATTCTACAAAACCAGATTGATCGCTTCGGTGAACACGTCTTTAAAGAAGGCAGTGTCGTAAGAGGCAACGCTGTTTCTGTTGACGATAAAATTCAATGGGTTAGATTATTAGATGAACAATCTGGAACCACAGTAGATGTTAGTGATTTTCTAGGAAAATCGATTACAGGAGGAACTTCTGGATTAACAGCAGTTGTTTTAGATACCGCTGATGGTGTAGAAGCTTCTTTACCAGATACCAAAACTCTATTCGTTAAAACAACAAACTCGGGTTCAAATAGTTCAGTAAAAATATTTAGAAGTGGAGAAACTATTACCTCAAATACAGGTGTTACTGCTACTTTATTAAGTGCAAATGCGTCTGGTTATGGTTATCAGGTAGTTATAAACGAAGGTATACTTTTTGCTAAAGACCATTTTATACGAGCTGATAGACAATCGATAATTGCGTCGAAGTATAATAACAGACCAAGTGTAAGAGTTGGTTATACCATAGACGAAGAAATTGTATCATTTACAGACGATAATACTCTTTTAGATCCAGCACAAGGCGCATATAACTATGCTGCTCCTGGTGCAGATAGACTGAAACTTACTCCAACTATTAAAGTTTTAAATGAAGGCGAATCCATTACCGACAATTTTATAGAAAGAGTTGTTGTTGAAGATGGTTTTATTAAAGAAAAATATGATAAAACAGTTTATTCTGCTATTCGCGATTATCTAGCTGAAAGAACATATGATGAGTCTGGAGATTACATTGTTAGTGGATTAAACTTGACCATTAACGAACATTTACAAGGAACAGGTAATAGAGGGATATGGAGTGGTACAACACAAAATGGTAATACAGCACTTTTAGCAGCAGGCGTTTCTCCTGGTAAAGGTTATGTTTCTGGTTATGATTTTGATATATTAAAAACGTATTATGTTAATGTTGAAAAGGGTATTGATATAGAGTCAATTGAAGGAACAACTCAATATGCGAATATAGGTAATTATGTTGTTGTTGATCAATTGTTAGGAGATTTTGATTATGATGAACATAAGACGGTACAACTACATGATGTTGCAGCAAATGCTGTTCTTGAATCTGCAAAATCTGCTGGAGTAAGTCCTCCTGCTTCACAAATAGGTTCAGCTAAAATTCGCGGATTAGAATGGCAATCTGGAGTAAAAGGTAGTTTTGATGCTCGGTATAGGATGTATTTGTACGATGTTCAGATGACAGCAAATTCTTTTGCTCATGTAAGATCGATATACACGCCGACTTCTCCAGCATCTTATGCAGATGTGGTTCTACAAGACGGTGTATTAGGATTTTCAAATACTGCTGCTCTAGAAGATACGAATCTCAATAGTTATTTAATTAATTTGCCTGCTGAAGATCTAGTAACCGATACTTCATCTTATGAGGCCATTGACAGTGTTGCTTTAGAGAATCAATCGTATCAAACAAAAAGACATATTACAGGTACATGGAGTTCTACCACAGGTACTGTAGGAATTGGAGATTTATCTGGTGCTAGTTTTGTGGAAACTGCTAGTCAACAAGTTGGATCTTCTGGCGTTAGAACGAGATGGCAAATAACGTCTGATCAATCAGTTGAAGCTAAATATGCTTTAGATACTTCAGCTACAAGAGATGCAGGATCAAATACATTTGTTTTATCCGGCGCAACGGCACCTTCTGCCTATTTAAATATTGGAGACCAATTTAGAATAGTGGGTGATACCGCTAACTCTTTTGTAGTAAGTGCTTTTAGGACAGGTAATAAAGTAGATGTATCTGGTCCTACTAGAACATTTGGTTCTTCAGGAACAGTTGTTCTTAAAAAGGTTTTTAGAGCTGGTCAAGTGATACCTCTCGCAGATGGTTTTGGTGATGCTCCTGGCGGAAATAACACCGTACAATCAGATAGATCTATTACAATGGGTACTGTTTTAACTGGTACAGGAAGTGAACCTACTATAGATTTGGTAGATATTCCAAATGGTGATATAAGTGTTAATGTATCAGTAGTTGTAGAAAAGGATCCAGCAGGCGCTAAAACTAAACTTTTACGCGACAACCGATATGTTAAGATATCTATGGCCACCCATGGTATAACTGGACCTTATCCTTTGGGTGTTCCAGACGTTTTTAATATTAAGAACGTATATTTAAAGAAAAGTGATTTTACAGGTAACGCTTCTGATTTGACCGATACTGTTGATGTTACTAGATTCTTCGCCCTAGACACTAATCAAACTGATAATTATTATGGTACGTCAAAAATAAAACTTTTACCTGGTTTGACTTTAGAGGCCACTGATTATTTGATGGTTAAATTTGATTATTTTGAGGTTAGTGGTGGCGGAAATTTAGGTTATTTTAGTGTCGATTCTTATCCTTTAAATGATGTAAACACAGCTTCAGATGAAATTAGATCTGAACAATTGCCTGTTTATATTAACAGTAATGGAGATAGAATTAAATTAAGAGATGTTGTTGATTTTAGACCATACACATCAAACACTGTTTATCCTCTGATTTCCTCAAGTCCTGCTACAACTGTTCCTACAGGAGTAAGTACTACAATTAATGGTGTTGGAGGATTAGATTCTATACACGCAGATAAAACTTTCAATACAGACGTTAGTTTTAATCTACCGAGAAAAGATTTAGTAATAATCAATAAGAATGGACTTCCTAGTGTGATACAAGGTGTTCCTTCTTTGAATCCTCAGACGCCTAGACATAACATGAACGATGGTTTATTGTTAGCTACAATTGATATTCCTGCTTATCCTTCCATGTCGCCTTATTATGCCACTAAACAACAAAAGACTCCTGATGGTGTTCGTGTAAAACAGAATAGACAAGTTCGTTTCACAATGAGAGATATAGGAACATTAAAACAGAGAATTGAAAATATCGAGTATTACTCTAGCTTAAATCTATTAGAAAAAAGTTTAACAGACCTTCAGATAGCCGATGTTAACGGAATAAATCGTTTTAAAAACGGATTTTTCGTTGATCCATTAAGAGGTCATAGTTATGCGGACGTGACGAATAGAGATCATACTGCTGCTGTAAGTAAAGTCAGAAATGAATTGTCTCCAGCAGAATTAAACTTTGATGTTAATATGGATGTCGATCTTTCCGGTAGTTCAAATTATAAACAAAAAGGAGATTTTATTTTTATTGACTATGATGAGGTTCTTATGCAAGAACAACCTTTTGCGACCACATCAACACTTCTTTCAGCTTTGAATTATCAATATAATGGTGTTCTTGTTTTAGATCCTCCTTCAGATTATTTCAATGAAACTAAAATTGCTCCAGATAGAAATGTAACTCTTGATAGCGGAATGGGCGAAGTTTTTCAAGATATTTCTGATGGAATTAAACAAGTTGCTGAATCTACTGAATTAGTTAATTCCGGCGTGAGTCAAACTGTATCTGGAAATAAAGTAAAAACTACTTTAACAGAAACTTTTGAGACGACTGATGTTGATATTGAAGTCACATCTGGAATACAATCTGCTCAACATTTAGGCGATTTTGTTATTGATACTTCTTTGATACCTTATATGAGGTCAATTGAAATTAAGTTTAAAGCAACTGGCATGAAACCTGGAGCAAGATTACAACCATATTTTGACGGATTTAGTGTTACAAATGATGTGTTACAAACAGACACAAATTATTCTATATTATCCACACAACCATTTGAAAATACAGGCGGCGGCGTCAAGGCTGCTAGTGCAGATGATGATATTGCTACAGGATATAAATCAGGAGAAGTTTATGGAATATTCACCATTCCAGCTGCAAGATTCCATACTGGCGGTTTAATATTTTCATTGACCGATAATCCTTTAAGTGCTACTCAAGATAATACAACTTTTGCAAGTGCCAAGTTTACTTCTCATGGATTATCATCTACTACACAATCTACCAGTGTTAGCACGGTAGAATATGATATAGATTTCGATGTAACAAAAACTTTAACTACAAGTAAAACTACTAAAACTACAAAAGTTCCAGCACCTCCACCTGTTTATATCGAGGTGCCAGTTTATAATAATTATGATCCTGGTAATGATTGGGATGGTGCTGGCGATGCCGGTTGCGGCGCAGACCCTAATGGAGACGATAGTTGTAATGACCAGGCTGGATCTGATGTGGGCGGCGGCGCAGAACTTTGATGAATATAATAATAACTTGTTAGACTTTTTAAAAAATTAAGGTAAAAAAATATGTCAGCATTTGAAACAAATTTTCCAGTAGCTCAAACATTTTATGTTAGAGTTTTTGACGAGGCTATAGGTAGGCCGGCTTCTGGTGTTTATTTAACGAAAGCTACCATTTTCTTCTCTAAAAAAGATAGTGCTGGTTCAGTTTCGGTCGAGGTCAGAGTGGTCGATGCTGATACTAATAATATAACAAATTTTATTCTACCTAGATCTAAAAAGGTCTTATATCCTTCAGATGTTAATGTTTCTGCGGACGGTTCTGTCGGAACGGAGTTTGAATTTGATACACCGATATATTTACTTGGCGACAGAGAGTATGCTCTTATAGTAAAATCAGATGCTCCTAATTATGAGGTTTGGACTTCACAATTAGGCCAAAAAGATATTGCTTCAGGCGCGCAAATCAATAAACAACCGGACACAGGCGTTTTCTTCGCTTCCTCAAATGGTAGAACATGGGAATCTTATACAGACCAAGATTTAAAATATAAATTACATATTGCGAAGTTTAAACATAATTCTGCAACAATTAAGTTACGAAATGCTAAGAATGAATATTTTCAAACGCCTACTTCCAGATCAGGAATATCTGCTAGAATAGGACAACAAGTTGAAGGTTCTTCAGTTGTTGAATTGAATTTAGAAATAGCAGGAGATAATCAATTCACAAACACCCAATTGATAGGTTCTAATCAAGTTAAATACGAACTTGTCGACCCTGTTGCTGGTGCAAACGGAATAATTGTTGCTAAAGATCCTTTTGGTTCTGATCCTAAAACATTTGTTGTTGCTGATCTAACTTTAGAAAATAAATTTGAAGTTGCTAATAATGTAACATTGTATATCAATGGTTCAGCTGCGGCAAATACTGCTAATATTGTAAGTATCACAACACCTACTGGAAAACTTAGAGCTTATGATACTTCTTCTTTGAAGAAGATTGTAGATGTGGGTATAACACAAATTGGTGACAGTAATGGTGAATGGTCTAAACCGGGCACCGGAGAATATGTTTTTCAAGATATGAAACAGTTTTATAAATTACAGGAAGATGGAATAAGAGCTCCTGTTGGCGCTTTATTGGCTCAACCTATTCATAAAAGTGTTAATCTGTTTTCAGGTTTAACGCCTGAAGGTTCTTCTATGTCCTTCACCGGACAGTTTTCTCAAGCTAAGGCCTTTAATAATTATAACTTAACTGGAAATTATAAACTAAATTTAAATGTTCCCAATTATTTCACAAGAGAGGATGTTTTTGTCAAATCTCATTCCATGGAAAAATCTGGCGACATTGCATCTGGATCTGTACAAGTAACAGGAAATTTAAGTAGAGATATTAATAGTTTCCATGGACCTGCTTTAGATACCAAAAGAACTGCCATTTTAGCGACAAGATATCTCATTAACAATGATTACACTGGCGAAGATGGTATCACCGGAGGTGAAGCTTGGGCAAAATATATTTCAAAGGTGGTAACACTTGCTGAAGGACAAGATGCTGAAGACCTAAGGGTTTATATAGATGCTTATAAACCTAATGGCACAGATGTAAAGGTTTATTATAAAATTTTACATAGAGAGGATGACCGAGCATTTGAGGAAAGTATTAGTTGGGTTGAAATGACACAAGAACAAAATGAGTTTACTTATTCGAAGTTAGAAAAATTAGATGATTTTATTGAATATCAATTTAATATTCCTACGAATAAATTGACAGGTTCAAATGGCGAAGTAGAATACGAAAATACTAACACCACTCCATCCATTAAATACACAGGTTTCAAAAAATTTAAAATTAAAATTGTAATGTTATCGGCAGCCTCTAGATTGTATCCTAGAGTTAAAAATATAAGAGCAATCGCGCTACAAATATAGGTAAAAACAAATGGCATTACTTAAAGTAAAAGAAAACAAAAATCTTGTGAGAGATAGTATAAGTAATGCTATTCTTTCAACAAATAACGATGAGTTGGCAAAATATAGACAGAAAAAAGCAAAGAGTCGCGAATACGAAGAAGCAATAAACGATATAAATAATATAAAATCAGAATTAAGTGAGATCAAATCACTTTTAACACAATTAGTAGGAAATAACAGTGGCAACTGATGGCATAAAAGTTTCAAATACCGAAATTACACAAACGTTTGACGTTTGGAGAAGAAATACCAATGACGCTGCTGATCGTCTAAACTCTATAACTACGAGCTTTGAGAACAACCGAATTACCTTAACTGGTAATGTGGAAGTAGGTACTTCGATGGCGCCGGCGAGTAATTTTGTTGTCGATTCTGGAACGAATAGGGTCGGTATTGGTACATCAACACCTGCTGTTAAATTAGACGTTGATGGTGAAACAAATATATCGGCTGATCTAAAAGTAGATACCGATACTCTATATGTTAATTCAACTACTGATAGAGTAGGTATTAATAACGCAACTCCAACCGAAGCTCTTGATGTTACAGGTAAAGTACTTGTATCCGATGATTTGAAAGTAAGTGGTGTAGTATCAAATGTTCTTTATGTAGACACATCAATAACAGCTGTAGGTATTAATGTAGATTTGCCTACTCCTGGTTCTTTAGAAGTTTCTGGAAATGTTGTTTTACAGAACTCAGATTCTTTAAGAATTAAAACCAGTGATGGTACACTTCAAACTGTATTAACTGCAAACACTTCTAACTCTACTATACTACAAGGCTCTGGTGGTACAGAAAGTATTGTATTAGCTTCTTCAAATGGTACTTCTAGAATAACAATGACAGAAGCAGGTGTCGCTTCTTTTTCTGCTAATGCGATATTTGACACTGATACTTTGTATGTCGATTCCGTTAATGATAGAGTAGGTATTAACATAGTTCCTACAGTATCGTCTTCTTTAGAAGTAGGTGGAAATGTCGTCTTACAGAATACAGACGAATTACAAATTAAAAATAACGGTGGAACATCACAAACAGTATTAACTGTAAATGCTTCGGACTCTACAATACTTCAAGGTTCTGGTGGTACAGAAAGTGTTGCAATTAAATCTTCTGACGGTACTTCTAGAATAACAATGACGGAAACGGGTGTAACAGCCTTTACTGCTAATGTTTCTATACCAGATAATGAAATACTTTCGATTGGCAATTCAGAAGATTTACTCTTTTATCATGACGCGACTAATAGTTATGTTCAAAGTACTACGGGTAATTTGAACATTCAAACAACTTTCACAGATAGTATTGTAATTGAACAACTTGGTGCAGTCACTTTATATTTTAATGGTGATCCAAAATTAGCTACAAAAACCGACGGTGTAGATATCACAGGCGAACTTCAATCAGATTCTTTGGATGTTGATGGCGTTGCTGATATTCTTGGCGCTACTACACTTCAAAGTACATTGCAAGTCGATGGAATTGCCACATTTAATAACAATGTTAGCCTTCAGGATAATGATAGTTTATTGATTGGAACTGGCGATGACCTTCATCTTTATCACGATGCAAGCGATAGTTATATTAAAGAACAAGGAACAGGCGACCTCTATATTCAAAGTACTGCTGGTGCCATTCGACTTCAAACAAACTCCAGTGAGAATAGTATCGTTGCTTCTCAAGATGGCGCTGTCGATTTATACCATGATAATGTCCTAAGATTTTCCACTACGGCTTCAGGCGTAAATGTTCCTAACACTCTAGCAACTAATTTGTTAAATGTCTCCGGAATTTCTACTTTCAGTAATGAAGTTAACGTTATTGACAACCAAAGAATTTATTTAGGAACAGATCAAGATTTTGAGATTTATCACGACGGTACTAATGATACTCTGTTTGTTGCTACCACAGGAGATACAGTAACTCATAAGGCCGATACATTTAATGTACAGTCTGCCACTGGTTCAGAGAATATGGCGACATTTACATTAAATGGCGCTGTTGATTTATATCACAATAATAATCTAAGATTATCCACTACGGCTTCAGGCGTAAATGTTCCTCAAACATTAACTGCTGCTGGTTTAGATATCAATGGTACAGCGGACATTTCTCAAGGCGTAACACTGAATAGTTCTAGTGGTACCACAACTATTCAAGGTGCTACAACTATTAATGATACGCTTGATGTTAATGATACGCTTGATGTTACAGGTATTACTACTCTCTCGAATGATTTATTGGTTAGTACTGCTTCTAACGCTTCAAATACTTTGTTCGTAGATGTTTCTACACAAAGGGTCGGTATTAACAATGATTCTCCTACACAAGCACTAGATATCGCCGGTAATATTGATTTAACAGGTATCATTAAGGCCACAAATGAAAATCCAGGATACTTCTTGACTCTGGATACCGGTGGCACATCAATGTCATATGTTGATATTACTAATGTTTTAGCAAGTAATGGTACTGTTTCAAAACCATTAAATGCGCCATATCCAAATGCGATAGGTACTGAAAGAGATGTAGCTACTTGGTCAAGTAATACTGTCATAACCGGTAATACAAATATGTTGACTTATGACACAGCTGCAGGTCAACTCAATGTTAAGTCAAACAGTCAAGCTTCAGCTACATTAAGTATTCAAGATTCTACTGATCACGCAGAATTCGAAAAAGACGGTTCGCTTTTAAGTATAAGATCTGGCCCTCTTGGCGGTAGTATACTATTTTCTGGCGCTACAGACACTACTAATATTGGTAGTTTTCAAGTGCGTTTTGGTGGCGTCAATCAAGATATTTACCATTCAGGAAATCTACCGGATGATGTAACGGTCGATGATGAAGAATCCTCTGCTTCAACACACTATTTGACATTCATAAACACATCAACCGGATCTCAATCTAGATTATATGAAGATAGCGGCCTAACATATGTTCCTAGTACAGGCACACTTACTGCTGCAGCATTCTCTGGCGATGGTTCTTCTATCACAAACATTAATGCTACTGATGTAGGAGGATTAAATAATAATATCGTAGTCATCACTGATGGTGCTGGAGGAGATTTAACAAGTAGCGCTGTCACCGCTGATGAACTAAGTGTGTTGGATGGAGGTACATCTGCTATCGCTACTACGGTAGCAAACGCTGACCGTGTCGTCTTTAATGACGCCGGTACAATGAAACAAGTGGCTATGACCGACTTACATGATTATTTTGATTCCGCTAATCATACAATAACTGGTCAGAAAACATTTGGTTCGGGTTCACTACTTAAATTTAACGATAATGTTGAATTGCAAATGGGTACTGGTTCTGGTGGTGACTTTGTAATTGATTTTAATACTAATGATTTGGTCATACATCAGAATGAATCTACACTTAACGACATATTAATAACCAACACGGCGAATGCCACTAAATTTACCTTTGATATATCAGCAGGAGATTTAGCAGCCACGACATTTACTGGAGATTTGGTTGGTAATGCCGATACTGCTACTGACTTGTCTAGATCTGTAATTGCTGGAGATGGTCTAACTGGTGGTGGACAATTAAACACTAATCAAACACTTAGTGTCGATACTACCGTTGTGAGAACTACTGGCACACAAACTATTGCTGGCAATAAGACATTTGGTACTGGTTCACTACTTAAATTTAACGACAATATTGAATTACAAATGGGGTCCGGTACTGGCGGCGACTTTGTGATTGATTTTAATTCGTCTGTTAATGATTTGGTTATACATCAGAATGTAAATGATGATCACGACATAATAATAACTGATACAACCGATGCCACTAAATTTACCTTTGATATATCAGCTGGAGATTTAAGCGCCACAACATTTACTGGAGATTTGGTTGGTAATGCCGATACTGCTACTGACTTGTCTAGATCTGTAAATGGAGGGTCAGGATTGACAGGTGGTGGACAGTTAAACACCAACCATACACTTGATGTCGGCCAAGGCGACGGTATATCTGTTACTGCTGATGCTGTTGCTGTCGATAGCACCGTTGTTAGAACTACTAGAACTGTAACCGCAGGAAGTGGTTTAACTGATGGCGGAGCATTAAGTTCAGATATAACACTTAATGTCGGCCAAGGTGATGGTATATCTGTTACTGCTGATGCTGTTGCTGTCGATAGTACTGTTGTGAGAACTTCCGGTACACAAACTATTGCTGGCAATAAGACATTTTCGAATACTATTGATTTTAATGGAGCCGTTGATTTAAATGGAGCTACAACATCTAGCTTATCCTTTGTTGTTGATGGTGGTCAGTTAAGGGTAAATGATTCTGTTGAATTTTACCTAGGTTCGAATCTCGACACTGCATTTTTCCACGATGGTACACATTTATATCTTGACTTAAATAACGATGGCATTGCAGGCGATAATCTTTATATCCGGGATAGGAACGGAGGAACCACTACAAGATTTACAATGTCTGCTGATACAGGAGATTTGACGCTTGCTACAGGAGATTTAGTTCTCACATCCGGTTCCCTTGTAGGAGATTCCGACATACCTAGAATAAGTAGTAGTTTTACAGTGACACTAAATATAAAAAATTCAGCTGGTACTACACAGAAAACATTAAAATCTATACCATAAAGTTAGAGAGGATTATATTATGGCTATAAGAAGGCCTTTATATTACACAGGCGGTGATTTGCAGGAAATGAACGACACGCAATTAGCCGAGATAAGAGACCGTGCTGAGTATATGTATGGTGCTGACCCTTCTGTTGATTTAGCATATACTAGTTCAGGGGGCACTTTAACTCCTATTATGGCAGACTACTATACAAGATCGGGTACAGTAAAAACAAGTGCTACTAGCTATCCGTCTGAAGCATCGACCGGCGAACCTACAGTGACCATTCGCACCAACTATGATAGAATTAATTTAAATATTGAAAGTCTTTCTGCTCCCACAGACACGGATAATAAAAGATATCCTGTTTATTATGACGGTACCGATATTGTCGCTATGACACAAACGGATTTTTACGACACATTTATAACACAAGCAATTGACCAATTGGTCGCTACAGGCGATCAACCAGGAACCTATAGAATACATACATCAACAACTTTGGCAAATCATACAAATGTGAATGCTAATCCTGTTTTCGAAGACTGGTATTCACAACTTAGTTCGTTTACTACCGGTGGTATCGGCACCAGCGGTACAATTCAATCAGGTACTCAATTGCAAAGAACTGCCTATTACCTAATGAGAACTGACCAATCTATAATGACCGCGCCTACATATACCGAACCTTACTATCTAACAAGTACAAACGATATACAAGAGTACACCACAGCAAATTTTGATACTGTTTTACAAGAAGATATAAGATACTGGGCAACTCAGACAGGTTCTAAATTAACCTATAGTATAGATGGATCAGGCGTTGCTAAAGGTTCTACGATGGTAGACAGTAGATATACTGGCAGTGGAACTCGTAGGACTAGATTTGTTAACGCGGATCAGTATAGATCACAGGAGTTTCCGAGTGGATCTTTGAATACGGTTGATAGTTGGGTTTTGAGATTAGTTAGAGGATAGGAGAAATAAATGAAAAATCACACCTTATTAGACGCACACTTTTCCGATAATCAAAGAACGGTCGTTCGAATTCTTTGGCAAGATAATGACAATCCTGAAAATGTTATTGTGGAAAACGCACAGGCCGAAGAAAGTGATGCGATATGGTTAGATTTAATCGAGAATCACGGTATCGATATCGATTGGTTACATGAAAGAACATATAAACACATCAAAGAGACGCAAATAGAATTTGAAGATTATGCTATTGAAGTGGCAAAACAAAGAGGCCTCGTTTACGATAGTGATGTGGATTCGAATCTATACGGAAACTTAGCCAATTTTCTTTTTGAAAAGAGAAATGAAGAAGATGAAGAATCTTCTGAGATATACGACGAAAAATTATTCTTGTATAAACTCGCTTTATTTGAACACGAGTTAGTACAAGTATCCGAAAAAACAGAACTCAAAAAAGAATTAAGACAGTCTAAATCTATTTTAGAAGCTACTAAAAAGGTTATTGAGATTATAGAAAATAGTGAGAATACCAACTAGGTATTCTCATTTTATCATAGTTTTGATTAAATAGATATACTGTATAATCCCTTTCATCTTGATACGTGTGATAAGAACAGAAATTTTCTGTGTACATTTTAGGCCTGTAGTATTGATATAAAAATTCGTCCATACCATACTTAAACTTTTTAATTAATTTCTCTGGGTCACTTTTAAAAAATCTGTAAATAACGGACAAGTCTCCTTCCCAGGAAATTATACTTGAGTTTATAGGGTTTATTTTATAATACTCTTCGTGTTTTCTATGCCAAGCGTGACATACCGTTAACTCTTTTCTTAAAAAGAAATTACAGTCTCCTTTTATCAATATGTCTAGATCGAAGAATATGTTTTGGCCTTCTCTAAAATGATTGAATATTTGAATCTTATCATATACTCCGCCAAATTCTTCTTGATCTATAACTTCAAACTTATCATATTCTAAACAAGAATATTTGTCTATCATATGTTTTAGATTTTCAGTATACCAATTTGAATATTTTTCGCCAGTATTAACCGCTATTACTCTCAACATTTCCAAAACTCTTTTCAAATTCTTTAGTGACGTGGTGAATTAAATAAGCTGCGTCTGACATTTCATTAAACTCTTCGGTAATCATAAAATTCCATTGCATTCCTATTTCTTGTGTAGGTATGTTAAATCTTTCTATTAGATATGAAAAATACACTTCGTTATTTGGTTCCCAGTTTGAGTATATTTCAAAAGGATATAAGTTATCTATCAAACTCTCTCTGAACACTTCATTACAGTGATTCATTCTTTCTTTGAATCTTAATAGTTCTGCGGTTTTCTTACTTAATCCTATTACTCCTGTATTGACAACTTTATCTGTGGATTTTGTGTTTTCTAATAATAACATAGATTTTTTAACGCATGTTTTAACGTGCATTTCCATAGGACCCCAACAATAGTCACGTTGTTTAATTTTTATAAGCTCCTTTAAACTTCCAAATAGGCCTTCAAATTCTCTTTTTATCCAATGACAACATATTTTTTCCTTTAGATCGTTTTTTTCAAAGAAGGAAACATTTTTATTTGGTACAACATCAAAATCTAGATACAAAACTTCATCATAATCATTACAGAATTCCTCTAATTTATATATTTTTTCAAACTGTAACATATCATAGAAAACTTCTCTCGGATTTAATAATACATAATCCGCTTTACACGATAAGGCATAGTCTTTGTGGCTCTTTTCTATTAGGTTCCTGTATTTTTCAAATTGATTCCTTTTGAAGTCGTTTGTGGAAGTTTTATATTCTTCTATATTATCAGTATACATACTGAAAATTAATCTTTTCATACTCCGCAGAACCTTTCACACTGATATATTGGATTCTCTTTTATTGATTTTTTTAAATCTGAATTAAACCATTTATTTAATAGTATTTCTTCTAATGAATTCGAAAATACATTTAGTTCATTTTTATTGTTTTCATACTTTTTTATAATTTCATTTTCAAAAAAAGAATTATTTCGACTTGTGTAAGGATTCCCAAAATAACAACAAGGATGTACGGAACCATCGTAATTTATATTTACTTCATTTAAGTTTTCCCACTGACAAAAAACCTTTTCGATCTTTTTGTTAGGTATAAAATTTACATCTTTTGTGGACTTTTCTAAAAAATTGTCTTTGTAATGATAGATTTTTTCTTTATCAAATCTGCTACTGAATAGTTCAACGTGTCTTTTAGAACCGTGATCGATACACATTTGTTTAATTTCTTCGAGATAATCTTCATTATGTTTAAATATTACTGTCTGTGACCATGCTTCAGCACGAAAAGCTTCAGAAAAGGCTTTCATATTATTTAATATCTTTTTCAAATTAGTGTTAACTCTATACCTTTCATGCATTTCTTGATTTAATCCGTCTATTGCAAAGATAACACTCAATTCTTCGAATTTTCTTTTTGCTAAAGATCCAAATTTCCACCACCACTCTTCATTTCTAATTGAACCATTGGTACTGACTCTTATTTTAATATTTCTATTTACATTAAAACAGTGTTTCACCATATCATATAAATGAGGATTCATCACAGGATCTCCCCAAGTGGGAGAAAAATGTATTTCTCCTATTCGTTTTAAATCATCTTCGCTAAAGGCCTTCGTGAAGTCTTCTATAGTCCAATTCATAAGAGGTAACCAATCTACTTTTTTCAGAGTTTCTGGAGTTGTTCTATGGCACTGAGGACATTTAGCATTACAATAAGTTGATATATCTAATTGTATCTTTAGATCTTCTATTTTCCAATGAGTATTATTTTTCAGCATCTATTCGATTCCTAACAAATTCAAAATCTTTGTTTATTACATGTACTAATGCCGTGTCTTTTGGTATGTAATTCCATTTAGTTATTATGTAATGCCATTTTTCATCTAAAAAGGTTGTTTTAACATTATTCTCTTTTGTTTTGAAACTCCATATCGTTTCGTTATCCCAACCAAAAATACCTTTCATCCAGTCTAACCATGGACTATCTTTGTCTTCTTTTAATTGTGTCATTTCTTTAAGTAAACTATCAAAATTTTCCCAATAAGATAATTGATCTAAATATTTTTTAGAAGTTCCTATAATTCCAGTATTAAAAACTTCTACCTTTCCACCGTAACCCTTTTCTAAACATAAGGCTCTACAATTCCAGTACTTCGCCGTCGGTGAACGATTATTAGCGATAAAATCCCTTCCTATTACCGATTCACTTTTATATCGAAAGCTGTTTTCACGAATATCATTTATCTTTTTAATTTGTTTCATTTCATTTTCGTCAGAAATTTTTATTATATTACCATTTTCTTTAATGTTCCACACATCAAAAAAACTTTCTGTTGTGGTTGGTACAACATCAAAATCTAGGTATAAAACTTCGTCGTATACTTCACACAGTTCGTAAAGTAAATGTATCTTATAAAAATTTACGATATTGTACTCAGTGATGAACGGATATTTTTCATTAAAATTTCTTTTGAAACTTAACCACTTTTCGCCATACTCGAAAATTTTGTATTCGACGCCAATGGTCTCTGCGTATTTCTCATGATTTTCTTTTAACCACGAATAGTATTCTCGCATTTTCAATTTTGTACGCAAGGTTTTAGGAATGTCGTCCTTATAAAAAGGAGGTTGGTAATCTAAATCCTTTTCTGGTATATCGATATAAAGACTAAAAATAACTCTTTTCATATTCACCTCTCACTTTATTATATGTATAAATATAAGACAACTGCTTTTAGGGAACATAAATGTTCGGACACCAATACTATCATAGTATCATTCGTAAGTATGTTATCACTTTTGGTAATCTCTTTAATGATATTGTAATACAAAGATTTAATAGTGCTGGAGATCGCATTCAAACGATTGCGGTTCCTTTAGCCTATTCTCCAAAAGAAAAGTTTATTGTTAGACTTCAACAAGATCCTGATATCGAAAGAGATGTGGCTATCACTTTACCTCGTATGGGTTTTGAGATTACATCATTTAACTATGCACCAGAAAGAAAACTGGCTTCGAGCCTTCGTAATATACAAGTACCGTCCGAAGGTTCATCTACTGTTAGTGTCCAATATGTTCCTGTACCGTATGATCTAACATTTTCTCTATATTCTTTTGTAAGAAACACCGAAGATGGTACACAGATACTTGAGCAGATACTTCCATATTTTCGTCCTGAATTTACAGCAAATGTAAAGATTATACCGGAAATGAACATTTCTGCTGATATACCCGTGATACTCAATTCTGTTTCTCCAGAAGATTTATACGAAGGTGATTTTACAACAAGACAGGCTCTTGTTCACACATTTGACTTCACGCTCAAAGGTTATATGTATGGACCTGTTACGAATAAGGGTGTTATTACTCGTTCAATTTTAAATTTCAGATCTGGTACAACAGCAAACACATCATTACCTATTGAACAAAGAGCGATAATTACCTCTTCTAGTACCACAATAGAAAATGATTTCGGTTTCTTTGATTCATAAATATAACTAAAAAGAGAATAACTTATGGCTCTACCAACCGACAGAGAACAATTTAAAGATTATTGCCTGAGAAGACTTGGTTATCCAGTTATTGATATTAATGTAAGCGAAGAACAAATTCAAGATCGTATCGATGATGCCTTGGTTTATTATCAAGATTATCACTACGATGCGACAGAAAGAGTATTATATCGTCATCAAATAACAGCCGATGATGTAACAAACAGATATATTACAATGCCTCAAAGCATTATTGGCGTGTCTGACATACTACCGATCAATTCTACTGGTAGTAGTAATGGTCTGTTTAACCTTGAATATCAAATTCGTTTGAATGATATGTATCACATGGCTTCTACTCCATTGTTACCTTTTTATATTGTTCAATTACAGTTGGCCAATCTACAACAAATGTTTAATGGCAAACAACCGATTCGATATAATCGTCATGTGAATAAACTTCACATCGATACAAACTGGGGATCAAAATTAAACACAGGTGATTACATTGTTGTTGACTGTCATCAAATTGCAGATCCAGACACATACAC
>Ga0181591_10000289_pt1 | contig 38531 bp, 33 predicted proteins | sample 071ome_33_FD_133757 | JGI IMG/M metagenome (GOLD analysis project Ga0181591, IMG submission 133757) | Coastal salt marsh microbial communities from the Groves Creek Marsh, Skidaway Island, Georgia - 071412AT metaG (megahit assembly) | ecosystem: Environmental > Aquatic > Marine > Intertidal...
GCAAAGGTGCGCATTCTCTTGGATTGACGAGTTCTGCCTGCATCAGAAAAATCCCAATCATTTGCCATTCCACGAAGCTTATCTGCGTTGTACCACGCAGCATTTAATAGAGGAACTAAACGCTCTGTAAGGTAAGTTTTTCCACTCCCTGGTAGACCCATAACTAGTATTTTCATGACAATATTGTAATAGCAATCCACCTACTAACCTACATACCAAAAAATTTTTTATAATTAGAACTATGATTGCTGATCTGAAACATGTTCCACACAATCCAGGGGTGTATCAGTTTTTTAATGATAAAGAAATTATCTATATAGGAAAGGCTAAGAATCTCAATAAGCGTGTGCGCTCTTACTTTACTAAAGCAATTAAAGATCGCAAGACCGAACAAATTAAGCAGCAAGCCATCAGAGTTGAAACCTTTATCACGCATTCTGAAACCGAGGCGCTGATACTTGAGCAACAGCTTATAAAAGAATACAAGCCTAAATTCAATATTCTCTTGAGAGACGATAAAACTTATCCATTTATATTTTTTGCAAGCAAACATGCCTTTCCCTCTATTCATCTCAAAAGAAGCAAGCAAGCAGTAAGTGAGGATTATTACGGTCCATACACCAGTGCAAAACTTGTAAGAGATCAGCTTAAAGAGCTGCAAAAAATTTTTAAACTTAGAAATTGTGAAGATAGTACTTTTGCTAATCGTTCTAGACCTTGTATCGAATACCAAATGAAACGTTGTAGTGCACCATGTGTCGGCTTCATTAGCAAAGAGAACTACCTTGAAGATATATCTGCAGCTAAGCAATATCTAACAGCTGAAAAAAAACAACTCAAAAAGATTCTTACCAAAAAGATGGAGCTCCATTCCAATAAATTAGAGTTTGAAGAAGCAGAACATTTTCGAAAAAGACTGCATAGCATATTAGCCTTAGAGGAAGAGGCAGCAGTCTCCATAAAGCCGATTACCCTAGATATTTGGCACGCAAGCTTTTCCAAAGATGCCACCGGTATTGCTAAACTTTCAGCAAGAGAGGGGAAAATTCAAGCCACCAAAACCTATTTTTTAAAAGAAAATCATAGCGAAAACCTAGATACCATGTTTCAGAGCGTGCTATTTCATCATTATCGCTTTCTTCATCATTTGCCACCAAAGCTCTTCATAGTAAATGCATTAAAAGAGACTAATTTGCTGGAACAAGCACTTCAACAAAAATTTGCTACAAGTTTTACTTTGTTAAGTAAAACTCCTATTGGTGGATCTTCTTTTACTAAGTTAGCTAAACTTAATTCAAGTCAAACTATTCTTAATCAGCAGCCTAAGCCAGCTAAATTCGCCAACGCCTTCATGGAGCTACAAAAACTTTGTAAGCTTAGCAATACTGAGTTGATTCTAGATTGTATTGATATCAGTCATCATGCTGGGACAAACCCCAAAGCTGCGATTGTTCGATTTACAGAGAAGGGAGCAGATAAAACATGTTATCGAGCCTATAATATTCCAAAAGATTTGGGTGGAAACGATACAGGTTCAATTATCTTCGCTCTCAATAAAAGATTACAAAAGAAAAATAAATCACCTTCAGTAATTTTAATAGATGGCGGCACTCAGCAGCTGAATGCCGCCAAGCAAGCTGATAATTCTAATAATATTAGATTACTAGCCATAAAAAAAGGCTCTAACCGTAAAGCATTAACCGAGACTATTTATTCGATAAATGGACAGGAGGACGTTCCTATCCGCTCTGAACTCTTTGTCCTACTTACTAAAGCTAGAGATGAGGCTCATCGTTTTGCTATTAAAGCAAATAGAAATGCAACTGACCAATCGATTCGAACAAGTAAATTGGATACAATTAAGGGTATAGGGCCCAGAAGAAGGAATCATTTGATGTCAGAATTTAAGTCATTAAAGCATATAGTAAATGCAAGCGACATTGAGCTTTTAGGCATAAATGGAATAACGCCAAAAATTCTTAAAGAAATTAGAAAGTTAAAAATTTCATGAAATCAGTCTTACTAAGCCTAACTTTGTCAAGAATAATTGCAGGCCCATTAATTTTAGCCATAGCAGTATTTTCAGAATGGCTTTTTTTAGTGCTCTTCATTTTTATTACTGCTTCGATTACTGACTATCTAGATGGAAAAATTGCGCGGAAATATAATCTACAGAGTAATTTAGGAGAAATTCTAGATCCCATTGCAGATAAAATTCTTTTATTATTTTCTCTTTTAGCTGTTATCCATCTTTCAGATAATCTAATTGTTTTTCTAATTGCAGGCATCATCCTTGCTAGAGAATTTTGGGTTAGTTCCATTAGAGAATTTGTTTCTCTTCAAAACTCTTCATCCAGATTAAAAGTAACTTATGCAGCTAAAATAAAAACTACTGTTCAACTCATTAGTGTTTCTACTTATTTTTTTGGCTTTGCAACTGGCCAAGCATTAATCATTTTTCTTAGCGATTTTCTTTTGTTTATTGCTATGCTTTTATCTTTAAAAACAGCAATGGATTATACTAGTTCCATAGATTTCACTAATTGAGGTTGGTTTAATGCAAAAAATTTCAGTAATAAGTGGAGGCTTTGATCCAATTCATTCCGGACATATTAAATATATTAAAGCTGCTAAAGAGGAAGGAGATCTATTAGCGATTTGTCTGAATAGCGATCATTGGTTGCAAAAGAAAAAGGGTAAAAGCTTTTTGCCTTTTGAAGAAAGAAAGCTAATTTTAGAATCGATGAAATATGTTGATATAGTAATTGATTTTGAAGATGATGAGCTTGGATCTTGTATTAATGGTCTTGAGAAATTAAAAGCCACTTATCCTGATCATAAAATAATATTTTGTAATGGGGGAGATAGAAATTCCACTAATATCCCTGAAATGAATGTTAAGGATATCGAATTTAAGTTCTCAGTAGGAGGTTCAACAAAACTTAATTCTAGTAGCTGGATATTAAAGAAGTGGAAATATGACTTTGAAGAAAGAGTATGGGGATCATTCTATAATTTATATGAGGATCCAATCTCAGGCATTAAAGTTAAGGAGCTTATTGTTGCCCCTAACCAAGGCATGAGTTTTCAAAGACATTTTAAAAGAAATGAAATCTGGTTTATTTCAGAGGGTTCTTGCTCAGTCAACTATAGCCCAAAGGATCCCGAAAACTATGAAACAATTAATCTCTCCAAAAATGATTTATTTACTATCAATGTAGAAGAATGGCATCAAATTTTTAACCCAAATCAACATGAATGCAAAATTATTGAGATTCAGTTTGGAGAAGATACTGTAGAGGAAGACATTGAGCGATTATTTTATTTTGAAGAACTTCAAAGTAAAAATTCCCCTAAAACTAATTAATATTATTTTTAAAGTATATAATCAGCATTTTTTTGAGAGAGATAATGAAAAAATTTAATATTGGTATAATTGGAAAAGGTTTTGTAGGTTCAGCTGTAGCAGGAGGATTTTCTGCTGCTTCTGGATTTGATTCAGAAATTAGAATATACGATATTGACCCTAAAAAATCTATTAATTCTCTAGAAGAAACTGTAAATCAAAGTGACTTCCTCTTTATTTCAGTTCCTACTCCTGCCAATCAAGATGGATCTATTGATTTATCCTTCTTGGATGAATGTTTAGATAGCATAAATAGGATAGATGGATCATCAAACCCTGTAATCCTAGTTAGATCCACTGTGGTTCCTGGATCAACATCAAAATTTCAAAAAAAATATTCCAATTTAAAGCTTGTTTTTAACCCAGAATTCCTTACAGAGAGAAATGCATTGTTTGACTTCCTGTCTCAGCAAAGGTTCATCTTGGGTGGGAGCCCAGATCATACTGCTTTAGTGGAGCAACTCATTAAAGCTAGATTTGGAAATACTATATCAATAATTAAGACAGATTTTGAAACCGCCGAGTTAATCAAATATATGTGCAATACATTTTTTGCTACCAAGATTTCTTTTTTAAATGAGATGTTTCTTGTTGCTAAGGCATGTAATGCTGACTGGGATGTTGCTAGAGAAGGTTTTATTAGAGACGGGCGTATAGGCACTTCTCATACAAATGTTCCTGGTCATGATGGAAAGGCTGGGTTTGGAGGCCATTGTTTCCCAAAAGATATACAAGCAATGATTTCATTTTGCAATGCATTAGGGGTTAGGCCAAATACTCTAGAGGGAGCTTGGAAGACAAATTTAGAGGTTCGTCCTGAAAAGGATTGGGAAAAATAGATAAAATTCTTTTAAATGGCTGGATGGCAGAGTGGTTATGCAGCGGCCTGCAAAGCCGTGAACGCCGGTTCGATTCCGGCTTCAGCCTCCACCTTACAAAAAACTCAAGTTTTCTAGACTTATGAAAAATATAGTTTTAATACCTGTAGAGACTCTATCAAGAGAACTTGATTACAAATTGGTTCTTGCTCATAGGCTAGCTAATCACGATACTGTATGTATAGTTGGCCAACACAACTATCTCAACAAAATTTTTAAATTTTTTAATGGTGGAGTTTATTTTGGAAAAAATGTTTTTCCTGATATGGTTCCAAGCACACAGGAACACTTCTTAAAGCTTAAAGAGAATGATTTTTCACTCTTGTATCATCATGAAGAGGGGGGGGTATTTTTTGGCAATGAATTAGATTGGGTCAATAAACTTAAGAGTCAATTAGATCCGAGTTCCCTCAGAGAGGATGACGCTATTCTTTGTTGGGGCAAGTTTCAAGAAGATTTTTATAATTCTTTAGGCATGCCCTTTAAAACCTATAATATTGGATGCCCAAGGTTAGACATCGAACCAAATACTGACCTTTATGCTATCTCTAAAGAAAATAAACATATTAAAGAAGAAGGTTATATCCTCATTAATACAAATTTTGCATTGGTAAATCATATGATGGGCATAACCTCTGAACTCAAATATTTGCAATCAAGAGAATATGAGGATAACAACGCTCTTCATAATATTAACCTTTGGTATTCTGAAGTATTTGAAATCATGGGTAGTTTTTTAAAGTTAATTATTTTGCTTTTAAAGCAAAATCCATCACAAAAATTTATCTTAAGGCCCCATCCTACTGAATCTCTGAAGATTTATGAATATTTGCAATCTACTTATCCCAATTTAGAAGTATCTAAATCATATAATGCACCTAATTGGATTTCAAAATGCAAACTAGTCATTCAAAATAACTGTACTACATCTTTAGAGGCTTATTTTATGGGTGTACCGGTTGTAAATTATCTTCAGCATCAGAATATTTTTTCTGTAAATATTTTAGATGACATTGGCTATTGCATTAACAATGTAAATGATCTTAACAATTTAATTCAAAGTAAAAATATTGATGTATCAAATAAGATTAACGATCAATCAAAACTAAAATTGCTTTTCAATAACTTTACCACTGAAGGTTCATCTATTGACAATATTGTAGTTTGTATTCAAGACCACTTAAAGCTCAAGAAGAAGAGTAGAATTCCTTTAACCAAATTAAAGTTAATTTATTTTCTAGCCAAATTAAGGAATGCAATTTTTTACATTCCAAGGTACTTCTTTTCATCAAAATTAAAGGCATACAAAATGCATAGATCCCATTTTCAGGGATTCAAGAAGAACGATTTAGTCCAAAAAATAGACTTATTAGATAAAAGGAATAATAAGTCAACAAAAATTGAATTCTTAAACTCTGAATTGTTTATAATTACAGATTAATTTCGCCCGGGTGGTGGAATTGGTAGACACAAGGGACTTAAAATCCCTCGAAGGCAACTTCGTGCCGGTTCAAGTCCGGCCCCGGGCACCAACTAGGAATTTGATATGAAAAAGGTTCTTGTTACAGGTTCAGCTGGGTTTATTGGTTTTCATGTATCAAACCTTCTTCTTAAAAATGGCTACCAAGTTTTTGGAATAGATTCATTGAATAACTACTATGATGTGCAAATCAAAGAATCTAGGAATAAAATCCTTTTAGAAGATAAAAATTATAAATTTTATAAAGCAAGAATTGAAAGCAATGACTGCATAAAACTTATAAACGATATTAACCCAGATTTTATTATTCATTTAGCTGCTCAAGCAGGAGTGAGATACTCACTGGAAAATCCTTCATCCTATATACAAAGTAATATTGTTGGCACTTTTAATATTCTTGAGGCTGCAAGGGAAGTTTCTTGTAGGCATTTAATGATTGCTTCTACATCTTCAGTTTATGGTGCAAATACTAAAATGCCTTTTGATGAAAATCAAAAAGCTGACACGCAGTTAACAATTTATTCAGCATCTAAGAAGTCTAATGAATCAATGGCTCATTCTTATTCACATCTATATAAAATACCTATAACTTTGTTTCGTTTTTTTACAGTTTATGGCCCTTGGGGAAGACCAGACCTTGCATTATTCAAGTTTGTTAAAAATATTTTGAATAATGAAGAAATTGAGGTTTATAACAATGGAGAAATGTACAGAGACTTTACTTATGTTGATGATTTAGTTCATAGCATTTTTTTATTGTTACAAAAACTGCCCTCTCAAGATGATATTTTTAAGGGTGACTCACTTTCTCCTGTTGCTCCATTTAGGATAGTAAACATCGGCAACTCTAATCAAGTTAAGCTTCTTGATTTTATTCGAGCAATTGAAGAAGTGCTTGGAAGAACTGCAAAAATTAATTTTATGCCAATTCAACAGGGCGATGTTTTGGCAACTCATTCTAATACTGATTTGCTTAAAGAAATAATTGGCTTCAAACCAGATACAGATATTAAACAAGGAATATCTAAATTTATTGAATGGTATAAAGATTATTATAGAGCCAAGTTATGAAAAATAATGTGGCTTATAAAGCAATAACACTATTAACTAAGCCCGAAAAGTTAAGAGGATTAGTAGTTCTCCTATTGGCAATTTTTATGGGATTATTTGAGGTTATTGGGGTTGCTTCAGTAGTCCCGTTCTTAACAATTCTTGCAAACCCAGAGATTATAAATCAAAACTCAATCCTTAACTTCATATATAAATATATAGGTTTTAATAATGCAAATGATTTTCTAATTTTCCTTGGCTTTGCCGCTTTCCTTCTAATAATCGTTGCCTCCATAATTCGAACTGTTGGACAATATGCTTTGACAAGGTTCGCACAAATGAGAAGGCATTCACTAGCATCCAGATTATTGAAAATCTATATCTTTAAGCCATTCGTATTTTTTTTAAATAGAAATACTTCTGATCTCTCAAAAATCATCTTGTCTGAAGTTGACCAGGTGATTAATGGAGTATTTCAGCCAGGAGCAATTATGGTTGGTCAAGTTTTTACTGTTCTTGCCATCGTCATTTTCTTATTTGTAGTTGATCCTATTGTTTGTTTGATAGCAGCTTCTTTATTAGGAAGTATTTATCTTTTAATTTATTTATTAATACAATCGTATTTGAAAAAGATTGGCAAAAATCAGATCGAATTTAATAAGATGAGGTTTGAAGCTACTCAGGAAGCATTTGGGGCAATAAAAGAGATTAAACTTTATGCTAAAGAAAGGGCTTATCTTTCAAGGTTTGATTATCCCTCTATCAGAATGGCTAGCACAATTTCCACTGGAACAGTCATGGGCCAGATTCCTAAATTTACAATTGAGGCTTTTGCATTTGGGGGCATTTTGGCCCTAAGTATGTTTTTAATGAATAAATATGGAGGCTACTCCTCAAATGCTTTAGGTTCTGTGCTTCCTTTATTAGGTTTATATGCATTTGCAGGGTATAGACTAATTCCTGCAATGCAAATTATTTATTTTTCTTTGACCCAGGTAAAGTTCTTTTCACCTGCAATTGATAATATTTATAAAGACCTTTTTCAGGATGAGAAAGAAATTTCTCATTTTAAAAATAATGATGAAGAAATAACTTTTAATAGCACTTTAGAGCTAAAAAAAATGTCTTATTGTTATCTTGGATCGGAAAGACAAGCATTAACGGATATTTCATTAAAATTAGAGTCTGGAGAAAGTCTTGGTATTGTTGGAAGCACAGGATCTGGGAAGTCTACACTAGTAAACATAATGCTTGGCCTTCTAAATCCCTCATCGGGGAGTATTTTAATAGATGGCAATGAGCTTACTGACACAAAAATCAGATCGTGGCAGAAGAATATTGCTTATGTTCCTCAGGATATATTTTTATTGGATACTTCAATTAAATTTAACATTGCATTGGGACAAGATGAGGAAGAGATAGACTATGAAAGATTACTTCAATCCATAAGGATATCTCAATTAGAGGAACTTATAAACAATGAATTACCAAACGGGATAGATACAATAGTCGGAGAACGAGGAATAAGATTATCAGGAGGACAGAAACAAAGAATTGGTATAGCAAGAGCTCTGTATCAAAAACCAAAGATAGTTTTCTTTGATGAGGCAACCAGCTCATTAGATAGTGTCACTGAAAAGAAGATAATTAATGACATTGAGAATCTTCAGGGAGCATATACCCTGGTTATGATTGCTCATAGAGTTACCACTCTAAAGTCATGCAATCAAATACTGGTTTTAAATAATGGATCTATCGTTGATCAAGGTAAATATAAAGATTTGCTAAGAAGAAACATCTTATTCCAAGATATTTTAAAGTCTAGTCATTAGATCAGGATTATTATGAAGTTAAGAAATCTACTCACAATAAATTATCACATACCTGAAGTAATTAATAATAAGAAAGATGATTATCATGATAATTTTGGATTTCAGTGGAATAAATTCAACAAACTTCAGCTAGATTCATTTAATGGTTCAACTGAGTCTTATGATCGATTAATTGATCAAAGTCAATTATCGGCAAGTGATTTTAAAAATAAATCAGTTTTAGAGGTAGGCGCTGGCAATGGAAGGTTTACTGAAGTTCTTTTAAAACTAGGAGCTAAAGTAGTATCAGTTGACTACTCCTCTGCTATATATGCAAACTTTGAGAATAATAATATTGCTATAAAAAATGAGGACTTAATCTGCATTCAGAGCGATATGTTTGACATGCCCGTTAAAGAGAAATCCTTTGACATTGTTATATGCTATGGAGTAATTCAGCATACAGGTAGAAATGAAGATGCGCTTAACCACCTAGTTAATTATGTTAGCAGCAACGGAAAGCTTCTAGTAGATATTTACTCAAATAGCTTACGTCATTTTAATCCTTGGATATATGCAATCAGACCGTTTTTCTCTCGTATAAAGAGTAATGAAAAAAAGTTTAATTTTGTAAAAAACTTTGTAAATTTTATTTTTCCAATTCAACTTTATCTTTTAAAGCTTGTATATGGGAAAGGCGGTATTTACAAATATATTAGATATTTCTTGTATAGAGCTCCTAATTCAGTTTATGGAATAAATCTTTACTTATCAGGAAAAATATCACTAGAACATGCAAAAGATTGGTCTCTTTGTGATACTTTTGATGCATGGATGCCAAAACATGATCATCCAGTTTCTATGAAAAAATGGAAGTCAATGATTTCTGATCTAGCCTCCTCTCGAAATCTGGATATCTTATGCATAAAAGAGTGCGGCCAGGGCAACTGTGCTAGCTTAAAGATTACTGATGATTAGAAAAATTCTTTCATATATTGCAGGAAGCAATTTATTTTTATTTCTGCTCACAGTATTTTTATTCATACTCCTCAACATAATATCAAGTGGCGACAATGTAAATTTTAATGAAGTTGGAATAAAGTCATTGCTTCCAATTTTATTATGTTTGCTTATTTTTTTTATTCAAAAATATATTCCTAGTTTCTTAATCATCTATTTATTATTTTTCTCAATTTCAATCTTTTCTTTCTTGGGTTTAGCAAATAATATTAATGGGTCTCATGCCACCTCACCCAATCCTTTCATTTATGGCTTATCTTTTTATGGAGCTTTTCTTGCATATAAAATTTTAAACAAGCAACTTCTCATTAAAGATATTATTTTTGGGGCAAATCCAATTATTTTAATATCTGGCCCTATTCCTGTTAGAACTAACCAAATTGGCTCCAAATTAAGGAAAAGAATTTTATATTTCTTCCCATACCTATTAATAGGATTTTTCTTTTTTAAAGTCATTTCCTCTCCAATGACATTTTTTTTATCCATGGTTCAATATACCACTCCAGAGGTAGTATTTATTTTTGCAGTATTATTCAGAATATTTTTGTATTTTAATTTTGCTGGCATCTCATTAATGATTTTTGGTTTATTTGGTATCTTGGGAGTGAAAATTCCTTTGAACTTTACTCAGCCATTCTCATCAAGAACGATAATTGAATTTTGGAGAAGTTGGCATGTTTCACTCTCGATGGTGCTAAAGGATCTTTTTTATAATCCCACGAGGAAAGTATTTGGTAAAACTTATCTTGCTATATTTGCAGTCTATTTTTGCTCAGCATTATGGCATGGAGTATCGCTCAACTTCTTAATGTGGGGGATTTTTCATTCAATCTTATTTATTCTTTCAGTAAGCCTCTTAAAAAGAGGCATGAGATTTCTACCTTTCATTATATTATTAATAGGGATACCATTCGGAGATATTATGTTTACTGATACAGACATTCCGAGACTGATGGAAAAACTACTTAACTTTACAAAATTCGATAGTTATGGAAACTTTTCATTTGAAACTTTGCTTCAATCTTTAATAGATATTCCAAAGTATGTAATTATTAGCACTCTGCTTGCTTTTGCAATTATTTTGTTAGAGTTCTTCTTTAAAGACCATAAATATTTTTTTAAAAAAAATTATAAGTTCCTAAGATTAAAAATTTCTCAATTAGTAATAATGGCATTAATTATTTTTTTAACCTCTGGACAAGGTTGGGACTATGCAGCTTATGGGCAAAGATAGATTTTTTTTGGGAATCTTCTTTTTTACTTTTTTTTATGGTGCCTATTTATTTTATGATAATAAGAATTTTAATGATTATGGGGTTCAGAATATTATAGATACAAGGAATAAAATGCTCCACAGCAAAAGATTTCGTTCAAATGCATTAATAGTTGGTGGTTCAAATGCTCTTTGGGGTGTTTCAGCAGAGTCTCTATCATTGAAAACGCATTTTAGTTTCTATAATTTAACAATGCACAGCAATGGTGTTAACCATAAAAATTATTTCTCATACATTAAGGAAAGCATAAGTGATGAACACAAAGACTCTATTGAATTAATATTATGGTCTACTATTTTTCCATTTAAAGAACCTCCATACGATGATTTTGATAGAGACATTTCAGGTAAGCTGAGATTTTCTAAGCTTTATCCAAATAAATCTCTGCTGAATGCACTGTATGATCAATTCCAAGATAGCAATCAACATCTTTTTGGAGTTACCGAATCATATGGCGATTTCAATTTTGCTAAATTTAAATGCCCTCTTAGTAATTTTGAGAAAACTTCCTCACTTGCAGAAGACATACAATCAAACATTGAGAAATATTATGGGAATAATCCATTCTTCCTTGAGCAATTAATATTCTATCGAAAATTTTTTAGACTAAATTTCCCAAATGCGAGGGTGATATATGTAATTCCCTCGTTATACAATCCTCCAATTATCAATGAAGTTGATTTAGAGAGTTTAAGTTCTCTTTTAACTGAAAATGAAATGGAGTTATTAATTCAAAGCCCGCTTGACTTTAATTTACTTTGCGATGCTTGGCATCACCCTAATGAGAAAGGAAGAGCATTTAGAACAAATGAGCTAGCAGAAAAAATTAATGATATCTTCTAGCGCTAATGCTCATAAGCATTATGTATTTCTTATTCCTAATAATGATAAACATGGTGCCCAAAACTTTTTTAGAAGACTTTTTAATAAATTTCCAGAGGAAAAAAAATCTTTTTATATAGAATCTTCTTTTAGCTCTTTTAGAAAAAAATTTATCTATTTCTGGTGCATGTCTTTCAAAAAAAAGATGGTTCTTTTCACAACTGTAAATTCTAATGTTTTCGGTTTATTGCTAAAATTAACTAACCCCAAATTAATACTTATTTCTAGGCTTGGTAACACGATTAGTCAAGAAATTAAGCCTAATAGTTTGAATTACTTAAAACACAGGATTTTTTATAAACTTCTATTATATTTTACAGATATATTTATCTTTCAATCGTCTAAAATGAAAGAAGACTTTTTGGATTTCTTTGAATTTGTAGATAATAAAAAATTTAAAGTTATTTCAAATGGAGTAGAGATTCCAAAGTTGAAAAGATCAACTATCTACTCTCAAGGAGAATTAAAATTTTTATTGGTAGGGTCTTTTAAGTTCCAAAAAGGGTATGATATTTTTTTTAATGCTATTGCCGGGCTTAGCAAAAAGTTGCTTAGCATGTCCTCTTTTACAATTTGTGGAGATGGAGTGCTGCAAGATGATTTTAGAGAAATAGCGGATAGACAAAACTATAGAAACATATATTTTAAAGGAATGACTGATCCAACAGAGTACTATAAAAGTTGCCATGTTTATATTTTATCTTCAAGATTTGAAGGTTTTTCAAATTCATTAATAGAAGCGTTAAGTTATGGTTTGCCTTCAATTGCTTCAGATTGTCCAGGTCCTAATTCCGAAATTATAAATTCTAGTAACGGAATGCTTTTTAAGAATGAGGATAGTCAAGAACTTGCAAATAAAATTGAAGCATTGCTAAAAATATTTTAAATTACAATCCACTATTAATATCTAACGATACAAGAAAAAGATTTAGCATCGAAAGCATTGCTATTAAGTATCACAGCTTAGTAAAGCAGTTTTAAGAAATATGTGCGGGATAAATTGCATAGTAGATTTTTCTAAATCAAGCAGAAATAAGTTAGAAATACTTAATTCTATGAATCATGATCTGCAGCATAGAGGCCCAGATAATCAAAATGTTAATCAATTTGATGATGTCTTCTTAGGTCACACAAGATTATCCATCATTGATTTATCTGAGTTGGGCACCCAACCAATGACTTCTTCATCAAAGAGATTTCACATTATCTTTAATGGTGAAATATATAATTATCAGGATCTTAGTAAAAAATTGCAGGGTTCCCATAATATAAAATTTAAGTCTTCATCAGATACAGAAGTTATTCTTGAGTTAATAGAAGTATTTGGTTTCAAGAAAGCTCTTGAAATGATGGAGGGCATGTTTGCAATTACCTGTTATGATCAGGTTAAGAAAGAAATTTTGTTAGCAAGAGATAGGTTTGGAGAGAAACCCATTTTCTATTTTCATAAAAAAAATAAGTTAATAATAAGTTCAGAGCTCAAACCAATAATAAGAAATTATAAAAGTGAGCTCTCTTTAAATTACAATTCGATAGCATATTTTCTTAAAAAATCATTTATTCATCCTGCTGAAAGTATATTTAAGGAAGTAAAAAAGGTTAGTCCAGCAACTTTTATAAGATTTTCAATAAAAGAAAATGAAATACATCTTTTAGAAAAAGACTTTTACTGGAATTATGAATCTTTATTTTTACAGTCTAAAGCTAACATAAATTCCAAAAATGTTATTTCTTATGAAAGGGCTAAAAGAGAACTTGATATATTGCTTGAGGATGTTGTCAAGAAGACAATGTGTTCAGACGTTCCTTTAGGAGCATTTTTATCAGGAGGGTATGATTCATCGTGTGTTGTTGCTTACATGCAGGAACATTCATCATCAAAGATAAAGACATTTTCAATAGGATTTAATGAAACTGAATACAATGAAGCCCATCATGCCAAAAAGATTGCTGAATACTTAGGGACAGATCATCAAGATTTGTATGTAGATAAAAATAATATATTAGAAATCATTCCTAAATTGCCACATATATATTCAGAACCATTTGCAGATTCATCTCAAATTCCAACTTTACTTCTATCTAAACTAACCAAGTCCAGCGTAACTGTTTCATTAAGCGGTGATGGAGGAGATGAAATCTTTGGTGGCTATAGGAGATATTTTATGGGAAACAGAGCTAATAATTTCCTTAAAAATATACCTTACCCCGTGAGAAAATTTGTTAAGCAATCTAATTTAATTCCAATTATTTTGAATCCCTTGTCTCCAATTCTTAAAAGGAGTATTCCAAGATTTCAAAATAAAATCACAAAACTTCAAAATTTTTTAGACTACTCTGGAGAGGTTTCTCTCTACACAAGGTTAGCTGAATTCAACAATTCACCTTTATATAGTTCTCACCACATTGATTACCAAGGCAGTATTTGGGATAGCAACCTTTCATTTTATGAAAAAGCAATGGTTCAAGATGCGCTTGAGTCTTTACCAGGTGATATGCTTACAAAAGTTGATTTAGCAGGGATGTATTATAGTTTAGAAACAAGAGTTCCATTACTTAATCATCGTATTGCAGAATTTGCTATGAACTTGCCATATAAATATCTCCTTAAAGGATCTGAAGGAAAGTTTTTATTGAAAGAGATCGTGCATGACAAAATTCCTATTGAATTGATGAAGAGACCCAAAAAGGGTTTTGATATACCACTAGGATCCTATCTAAGGAATGAATTGAAAGATTATTCAAAAGAATCGTTTAATTATGGTAGAAAAAAATTTAGTGAGTTTATTGATTTTAATGAAGCTGACAAATTGTGGAGTGAGCATTTAAACTTAAATGATGAAAATTCTAATCTATTATGGAATTTAATAAGCCTGTTTTCATGGCATGAGCAATATTTGGACTAAGCAAATAATTCATTTATAAATTCAATAATATATAATTCACGGATGAATTATTCACCTTTGCAAAATTATTTTTCTTTTTTAAAAGAAGAGTCTTCTATATTAATAAGATCTGCAATTTATTTTTTTATAGCAGGATTTTTATATACACTCTTTTCCAGTCCAAAATATGAGATAGATATAGTTATTTCAAAAGCAGAACAAGACTCTCTTTCTCAGGCCCAATCAGGATCTTCTTTAATATCTCTAGCTTTAAAAAACGATGCTGGTGGTTCTAAATTTTATTATGATTTCAAGGAAAATTTTTACTCGATGGATGTTACCAACCTTTATGATAGAGATTTTTCAGGCATGTCTAAACTTTACAATAACTCTTATGATCTTCAAACACTCTCTTATAAGCCTATTAAAAATTTGGACACAACTCTAAAATCTATAAAATATTTCATACTAGGTGTAGATTATTCTCGGAGACCTTCTTTATCAACTCTCAATGAATTTATAAGGGCATCTATTTCTGTAAATTATGATAAATATGCAGATAATATAATTATTTCATCAGAATCTTCCAATCCATCTTATACAAAAGTTTTAATTGAAGACTTACTTAGATCTACTGATAATAATTTCAAGCTTCAAGAAGAGAAATCATTAGCGGCTAGGATAAAATATCTTAATAGTCAGCTAAATGAGGTTCAATCTCTTTCTCAAAGAGAAGCTATTTCTCAAATATTAAAAGGGCAACTCCTAAAGTATGCTCTTGTAAAATCTGACTCTTTTTACAAGATTAATATTGTTCGTAATATAGAAGTTTCTGCATATCCAACCTCACCAAATTTAGCCTTTAATATTCTAATATTTACCTTTGCTGGATTCTTTTTTGCAATACTCTTTATTACATTAAGGTTCGCAAAAGAAAATACTAAGTTGTTTGATTTTTCATCTAATTAGTCTTCTTTATAATATTTGATGATTTTTGATCCTAATGTATTAAATATCCCTTACTCCTCATATTTATTTTATTTTCTCAGCGATTCAGTTAATTTAATTTTTTGTACAGTTATTCTTTTTATTTTTTATATCTATAAAAAGATTAATAATTTTGAATTTATTATTTGGTTTATTGGCTTTGCTCTAGTAATTCCTTTAAATTTTCTTGCTGAAATCTATAATTTTTTTCCTGACCTTGGGGGCTATTTAGTGTGTTTAAGAGACTTACGAGAAAATTTTATTTTTGAATACCCTGAGTGCACTATTACTTTTATGAGTAGTGCTGAAGAAGAGTCTGAAGCCATAGGTATATTTTCTTTAAAAAGACAGATTCCTGCGCTTATTTATTTTCTCTTTCCTATACCATCTATTGCAAATTTTGCATCAATTGGATTTATAAATAAAGTTATTCTCTTCTTCACATATTTATTTGTAAAAAACCATATATCTGATAACCAAGATAGGATGTTATTGTTATTATTGTTCTTTCTTCCTACCATTCTTTTATATTCATCTATTGGTATAAGAGATAATCTAATTTTTTGCTTTTCTTTGATCTTCCTAATTTATACATTAAAAGAAAGATTCCTTCTTAGCTCTTTAATTCTTGCGATAATATTCAGCATCAAACTTCAGAATGCTATTTCCTTGGCAATTTTATTTCTCGGAATATATATATTTCAAGCTCATAAAAGACTACCAAACTTTATTCTTTTTTTGATTTCAATGCTGATCATATTTGTACTATTTCAGGACACAATTACAGAGGTCATAAACTATTTTAGGATCGCTTTTCTGAACGAGGTTGGTCTATTAACTCCAAATGAGATATTTGATGGCTTTCAGTCTGTTTGGCAATTAGTCGTACTATCACCTTTTTCATTTATCAAAGGTATTCTTGCCCCATTACCAACAAATCCTTTTAACATAATTTTTTTCACAGAGTCTTTATTTTTAATAGGCATCTCAATATACCTTATTTTAAAAAATCGTAAGAATATGAACTTTCTTCAAACCATAATTGTATTCATGGTTACTTATTCTGGCATTGTATTAAATGTATTTGTTGTTGAAAATGACTTTACACTCTTAAGGTATAAATTCACATTTCTTAACTTATTTATTGTTTATTTAATTTTAATTCAAGAAGCTTCATATAAGCACCAAAACAAATGAATTCTTTTGTAAGCATCATTATTCCTGCAAATGAATCTTCAGATGATATCAGACATTTATTAGACGCTCTTGCAAAACAGTCATACCAAAAATTTGAACTTATAGTAATTGATTCCAGCGAGCAAAATATTGTAGAAAGCTTCATCAAAGAATCAAAATATAATTTAAGGATTACTTACAAGAGAATTCCTTATGCTTTTCCCGGCGAAGCAAGAAACCTTGGGGTAAGCATTGCATCACATAAAATAATTGCATTTTTAGATGTCAGAACAATTCCTGAAGCAAATTGGTTGGAGAGAGGCCTATTGAGATTTTATAATAAAAACATTGATTTTATCTGTGGCACGGTTTTAGCTATACAGTCAAATAAATTTCAAGACCTTTTAAGAGCTTGTTCATATGGTGCTCGTCCTATTAATTCGGTTGCAGGCTCACTAATGAAAAAAGAATTTTTTCAGTCAATTGGAAATTTTATTCCTTCTGTAATGGCTGGGGAGGATCAAGAATGGCTTAGTCGGATTAATTTTAATTCGCCACATGTAGTACTGAGTATTAACGAACCAATTCAATATACAGGATTGCCTAAAAACTTATCAAGTGCATGCATAAAATGGTTTAAGTATTCAATGAGTAGCTCTTCGATTGATGTTCAAAAAACTCAAAAGTTTGCATACTTTTTTTTACTATTTTCAATACTATTTATATCAGTATTCTCTTGGAATTATATTATTGCTGGAGAGTCATGGGCTAATAGTCCATATTTTATTCCCCACATAACTAAGATATTTCTTATTAGTACTGCTTTTTTATTTTTCATTACTAGAGGCTTAGTCAATCCAATTTTTCGGGGTTCACAGATCAAAAATTTACTACCCTTTAAATTTATTTTTATAGCATTGCTTGGAATTTTGCTTGATCTTATAAAGGCACCTGGGAGATTGCTAGGATCAATTACCCTATTTTTTAATTTAGTATTTAGTCCCAATAAGGCTCATCAAAATAAAAAACAAGAAACTACTCAAAAAATCTTAGTCCTATGTCCCTATCCCTATGATGAAGCAGCTGGCCAAAGGCTAAAATATGAACAATATTTCTATCATTGGAAAGAGAATAATTTTGATATCACACTCTCATCATTTTTTTCTAAAAAAACTTGGAATATTCTTTACCTAAAAGGGCACTTACTTCAAAAGATTATAGGAACAATTACAGGTTATTGCAGGAGAATTTATGACCTATGGAGAGTGTCATCATATGATAAGGTTTATGTCTTTTTGTGGGTTACACCAATTGGAGGAAAGGTATTACAAAAACTTATAAGGAGATTTTCTAAAAAACTAATTTTTGATTTTGATGATTCAATACATCTCCTCAAAGAGGAAAGTGGGGAGGGCACAATTAGTTCTTATTTTAAGAGCACAAAAAAGACAAGATTCCTAATTAAATACTCCGATGCTGTAATCACTAGTTCGGCAAATAACCTTTCATACTGCAAAGAAAATAATGCATTCAATAATGCTCATTTTATTCCTTGTTCTCTAGATACAGAAAGATTTGTTCCTAAAAAAATTAGCTCCTCTAAAAGCAAAGTCACAATTGGGTGGACTGGAACATTTTCTTCTATAGCTTACCTAGAATCAATCAAAGACGTACTTATAAGAATAAATGAGTCTCATGATGTCAATTTTCTACTGATTACTAATTTTGATTACTCGATTGCTGGTTTAGACTTAAATGTAATTAGGTGGGATAAAAAATCAGAAATTAAAGATCTGCAATCTATAGATATTGGATTATATCCTCTTATTAAATCACCATGGGCTCTTGGAAAGGGAGGTCTTAAAGTCATGCAATATATGTCAATTGGCATCCCATCTGTCTCGACAAATTTTGGAATGTCAACGAATATTATTACTAATGGCATTGAAGGGTTTCTTGTAGATAGTGAAGATGAGTGGGTCAATGCTATTTCTACTCTTATTAAAGATGAAGATTTAAGAGAAAAAATGGGAAAATTAGCAAGAAAAAATATTGTAAAAAACTTTTCGACTGATGCAATTAAATTAAAATATATACAAGTTTTAACTCATGATAAAAGAAATTAGCACAACTTGCAGAATCTGTAATAATAAAAATTTAAAGGAAATTATTAATTTGGGTGAAACAACCCCTGCAAACAATTTTATTTCTAGTGATTCTTTAAATATTTATGAAAAATATCCATTAATACTTGATTTTTGTAACAAATGCTTCTGTTTACAGCTAAGACATATTCTTGATGTTGATGTACTTTATAAAGATTACTCATATATCACCCCTAAAAGTGAATCACTGAGCACGCAATACCAGAATATCTTGAACTATCTTAAAAAAAACTTCTCAAGTTTGGAAAATATGAATGTTCTTGAAGTCGGTTCTAATAATGGAGAACTTTTAAATTTTTTAAAAGAGCATGTTGGTGCTGTTTTAGGAGTTGATCCAGCTGAAAATATTGTAAGTATAGCTAAAGAAAAGGGAATTGATTCTGTTTGTAATTTTTTTAATAAAGATAGCGCCAAGTCAATTTCCTCTGAGAGAGAATTCAAGGCAGATATAATTTTAGCCAGGCATATGTTTGCACACAATCCAAGACCTGGAGAAATTCTAGAAGGTTTTAAAGAAATAATTAAATCAAGTCCGGATAGTATTATCATGATTGAAAATGCATATGCTATTGATACTTTTCTGAATGGTGAATTTGATCAGGTGTATCATGAACATATGTTCTATTACTCAATTTTAAGTATGAAATCTCTTCTTGATCTTCATGAATTATATCTTCATGATATTTTTTTTAGCCCCATTCATGGAGGGTCAGTAGTATTTGTGGCCTCCCTAAATCAAAGAAAAATTTCTACACTTTTGTCTAAAACGCTAAAAAATGAGAAAGCATTATTTAGGGATAATAAAGTTCTAGATGACTTTAAAAAAAGTACATTAATACTAAAGGACACTCTCTCTAAATATATTAATAACTCAGTTGAAAAGGGCCTCAATATAGCGTTATATGGGGCCCCAGCTAAGTCTTTTACACTATTATCTTTTTTAAATTTTGATAATACTCATATCAAATTTTGCGTTGATACAACCCCTACTAAAATAGGCAAAGTATTCCCCTTATTAGACATTCCCATAATTTCCGAAGAAGAATTAAACAGAGAACAATATGATGAGATCTTAGTTGGAGCATGGAACTACAGGGAAGAAATATTGAGAAAATCAAAAAAAATCTTTAAACCAGGAACTAAACTAATTTTTCCATTACCAAATTTTGAAATAATTCAGGTTTAAAATGGCACTAATTAACATCCAATCTTTTAACGATATTATTATCTATGAATTAGATAATTTTGAATCCGATGTCTCTATTTTTAAAAATATTTTTATAAAGGAAAAACATTCTTTCAATTCAGCTCAGGATAGCATCTCACTAATAAAATCTAAGGGAACTGTAAAGGGATTACATTTTCAATGCAGCCCATACCAACAAGCTAAACTAGTAACTGTTATAGATGGAAGTATATTAGACTTTATAGTCGATTTACGACCCAGTTCGTCAACATTCTTAGATCATGCATCAATTGAGCTAAGTCACAAAAATAACATAATGATTTTTATACCTAAAGGCTTTGCCCATGGGTATATCTCTCAGGAGAACAATACTAAGATCTTATATAAATTGAGCTGTCATTATTCGCCATCTCATGAAAAAACTCTAAATTGGAGGGATGAAACAATAGGTATTTGTTGGCCTAATCAAAAAAAATATATTGTTTCTGAAAAAGATACTCATGGACAATCTTTAAAAGAGTTGATGGAATTTTTATGAAGAAATATCCCTTTTCAGATATTTTAGTTACAGGAGGTCTTGGATTCATAGGATCTCATTTTATAGAAGCAATTCTTAGTCTAAAACAAGATATTAATATTACAAGTATTGACAAGGTAGGTTATGCAACGTCTCTAAAGACCAAGAAATTTCTTGAAGATATTTGTAATTTTAAATCTATCAAAGGAGATATTCTAGATCGTGATATGCTCCAAGATATTTTTGGCAGGCAAAAGTTTGATTGTGTTATTCATTTTGCTGCTGAGTCGCATGTTGATAACTCTATCTCAGAACCAAATGATTTTATCTTTTCCAATATAGTTGGAACTTATAACCTTTTAGAGGCTATTAGAAATTCAAAATTCCCAGAAAAAGTTTTCTTTCATCATATCTCTACGGATGAAGTATATGGCTCCCTTTCAGCTTCAGCACCTCCTTTTTTAGAAACAAATAAATACGAACCAAGCTCTCCTTACTCAGCATCCAAGGCCGCATCCGATCTTTTGGTTGAGTCATGGTATAAAACATTTGGTATGAATTATCTAATAACAAATTGCAGCAATAATTTTGGACCTAGACAGTTCACTGAAAAATTAATTCCCAAAGTAATTATTAATGCTTTTAAAAAAGAAAGAATCCCAATTTATGGTGATGGCTTAAATGTTAGAGATTGGATATATGTTAAAGATCATATCAATGCATTAATTGCTCTTCATATTAATTCTGTTTCCAATACAACAGTTAATATTGGTGGAAATAATGAAATAAATAATCTAGAGATTACTAATAATGTACTAAAGATAATATCAAGTGATACAGGCAATGATAAATTATTTGACCTAATTGAATTTGTTCAAGATAGGCCCGGACATGATTTTAGATACTCAATTGATTCCACCAAGATTTTTGATCTTATTGGATGGGAGCCATCCAAGGATTTTATAAAGAATTTAATTGAAACAGTTTCTTGGTATAACAAAAATAGTGATTGGTGGGACAGTTGATAATACTATTTGGCAAAAGCAGTCAAACAGCTATGACTTTATATCACTTAGGTTTTAATTGTTTGTATATAAGTAGAAATGAGATCGATCTATTAGATCCTAAAGAAATTCTTAAAATTTTGAATCTCTATAATCCAAGATTAGTTATAAATTTAGCATCATTTAATGACGTAGAGGACGCTGAAAAAAATAAATTAGTTTTCGAAGTAAACTCCCATGCTCTTAAATACATTTCGCAATACTGTGAAAGCAATCAATGTACTTTGCTCCATATTTCTACAGATTATGTATTTAACGGCCTGAAGGGCAACTATACTGAGAAAGATATTTGTGAACCAATCAATAAATATGGATTATCGAAATTAAAAGGAGAAGAGATAATCAAAGAAAATTTACAGAATCATATAATTTTAAGGACTTCATGGCTTTATAGTCACTTTAATACTAAAAATAATTTTCTTACAAAGATTTTAAATGCTGTCAATAATGATAGGTATGACTTTTTTGGAGCATCTGATATTTATGGTTCACCGACATCCTCTATTTCTTTAGCTAGAGCTATCATAACAATTTGTAATCATCTCAAAATTAATAGTGCTTATTTTGGCACTTTTCATTTCTGTGACGAAGGAAGAGTATCGAGATTTGAATTCATTCAAGAGATTCTTAAAGGAATTTCAGAACATAGGAATATTGATTTTAATAAATTTAGAATCAAAGAAGTTAAGAATTCATATTTTAATTTAAAAGCCCCTAGACCAATGGATACATCTATAAAGTCTGATCTTTTTTTAAAACTTTATAACTATACTTCATTAAATTGGAAAGAATCATTAACTAATACAATTATACGTTTATGAAAGGTATTATTCTTGCAGGCGGAGAAGGGACAAGGTTGTACCCTTTAACAGAAGCTATTTCAAAACAGATTTTGCCTGTTTACGACAAACCAATGATTTATTATCCAATATCTACACTTATATCTCTAAATATTTCTGAAATACTTATTATTTCTAACTCATATAATTTACAGATTTATAAAAAACTTTTAAAAGATGGATCACAATGGGGGATAAATTTTAAATATGCAATTCAGGAAAATGCTAATGGAATTGCTGAGTCATTATTAATAGCTGAAGAATTCTCTAATGAGGACGATGTTGCCCTTATTCTAGGCGATAATATTTTTATATCAAATACGCTAAATTCTCAAAGCACTGATCAATTTACTGAGGGAGCCATGATTTTTACCATTGATGTAAGTGATCCAGAAAGATATGGCGTCATCCAATTTAAGAATGATCTTCCTTATAAAATTGTTGAAAAACCTACAACGTTTCTTTCTTCAAAAGCTGTAACAGGGTTGTATTTCTTTGATAAGTACGCTGCAAAATATGCTAAAGGATTAACACCATCAAACAGAGGAGAGCTTGAGATCACAGACCTTAACAATATTTATCTTGGTAAAAATAGCTTGTCTATTGTTGATTTAGGTAAAAATTCAATTTGGTTAGATGCTGGTACATTTACCTCTTTAAAAGAATCATCAGAACAAATTTCAGCTATGCAGAGTCGTAGCGGATTTCTATTGGGAAGTCCTGAGTTTGAGTCATATAAGCAGGGATTTATTTCAGAAAAATATTTAAAAAAGTATTTGAAAGGCAAGCCAAAGAATGATTACTTTGATCTTCTCAAAAATAGCATAGATCATAACTAGTCTAATTAATTCAAGCCACATTCTTGAGTTATAATTATCACTTAGGAGTTCAAAATGAATAAGTTAGTACTATCACTTTTAATTTTTTCTAGCACATTTCTTTTTTCTCAGGTAACAGATGATCTTATTAGAGAAGTTTTGAAAGATGAGCTACAAACCAGTCAGACACAAGATGAAACAGGGTATGTCTCATTCACTCAAAATGAACTAAAAAACACAATTACTCAATTACGAGAAGTAGATGACCAAATAGAGAGAGATCTTTTTAGAACCAAGTTAGTCCAAGACAGGATTGAATTAGCCTCAAAACTTTGTGCAAAAGATCCCAGAGCTTGTTTCCTAATTGATAAATATCAAGACTATAAATGGTCTGAAGATTTAAATAACCAAGAACCAGAACTTTTTGGTTTAGATATTTTTTCAGGTTACCCCATGTCTTTTGATGCTACTGATGAGTCATCTCTGGGCAGTGATTATACTCTTCGAATAGGAGATAAATTAAGGATATTTGTTACAGGGATAAGGAATATTGATACAGAAATTCAAATAAGGAATTCTGGTGAGATTGTGATCCCTTCTTTTGGCCCACTTAGCATAGCTGGTTTAACGCTTGATTCTGCTAATGAAATAGCCCAAGAGTTTGTTAAATCCAAGGATTTAGGATCGACCATATATATTTCTTTAAATCAGATAAAAACTAATCAAACTTTTGTTTTGGGGGTTGTTCAAAATCCAGGTGCTTACTTACTAAATTCCTTAAGCGGTCCAATAAATGGAATAATCTCAAGTGGTGGCTTTAATAAAAATGCTTCTTTAAGGAATATAGAAATTTTTAGAGAAGGCCAAAGAGTTGCTGGATTGGATTTATATGATTTGCTGATCTTTGGTGATTCACAGAATGATCGCTTGCTTGAATCAGGAGATGTAATTCTTGTTGGTTCTGCTGAAAATACTGTTACTGTCAAAGGTGAAGTTTTAAGACCTGCTATCTACGAAATAAAAGAGGGTGACAACCTTCAGGATTTGCTTAAATTTAGCCTTGGATTAACATTAATGGCCAATAAGGAAAATCTATCTATAAGAAGACTAGATAGCAATGGAAATTATAGCCTCATTAATGTGAACTCTTCTTCAAATATTCCTCTAATGAAAGGAGATGTTATAGAAGTCCATAAAAGAGAGGGAGTGTATGAAGGCGTCATTATAGTTCATGGAGAAATAAAATCCAAAGGAGAGTATGTATTTAAAAACGGATTAATGTTAGGCGACATTATTAAGTCTGAAAGTCACTCTCTTGACAAAACCTACTTACCTTATGCCTTAATTAAAAGATATAATAAAGTAACAAGAGGCTGGTCCTATTTAAGTTTTAATCTTTATAACCAAGCTGACCTAGATTCTTTGCCATTTCAAGATCGTGATGAAGTTTTTATTCTCTCAAAAAGTGAAATAGATTTTATTAATTCTTCTTTTTTAAGAAATTTCTATCGTGAAAAAGATTTGTTAAAAAATTTCCCAGATATTAATAAAGTTGGAGACGATCAATCCTATAGTGCTGAGAGATTAGATAATTCTTGTTTAAACTATTTTAATAAACAAAATAACAACGTCATTGCAGAGGCAATCCAAAAAAAACTATCTATCTTTGGCTCTGATACAACAGGTTCTTGTACTGACTTGTTGAATGAATATCCTGAAATAAGCCCGCTTATTTTTGCAGCTTCTATTCCTGTATTAGGCAATGTCCTTAACCCTGGACTTTATCCAATTGCTCCAGGCGTTGATAGAAACCAGCTTCTGGCTGCCGCAGGAGGCATCATTACTACAGCAGGACAGATTGAGCTAGAGGTAGGCGTAGATCAAAGGTTTCAAAAGACTTTACTCACTTTCTTAAATGCTAAGCTCACTGATATTATTCAAGAACAAGGATACATTACTTTATCAGGTGAATTTAGGAAGCCTGGTATTTACCCATTTAAAAAAGGTGAAACTGTTTTAAATCTAATAAAGAGAGCAGGGGGCCTCTCTGATACTGCTTATCCACTTGGAGCAATTTTTACAAGAGAATCCTTAAAGACTGAAGAGCAAAATATGATTAACAGAGCTACGAATGAGATTTCTGAAGTGTTATCAAATGCTGTTGCAAGCGGATATTTGCAGCAATCTAGCACAGATTTGGTTTCACTAGTTGAATTAATGTCTAGTTTAAAAGCTACCAAACCCGTGGGAAGAATGATTGTTGAGTTAAACCCTGTCGTATTAGAAAGGAATTCTCATTTAGATATTCCCGTTCAGTCAGGTGATGAGATATATATGCCTAGACTAAGCAATATAGTTAATGTTAGCGGTCAAGTTATGAATCCAGTATTTATAACTTATGAAAATTCTAATAATTTTATGGATTACATAAATAGTGCTGGAGGTGTTAGAGATGGAGGGGACTTAAGCAATGCTTTTGCGATATTGCCCAATGGTAAAACAGTCAATCTAAGAAAAGGTTTTCTAGGAATATCTTATAGATTTAGCGAGGATATTTTACCTGGAACTACTATCTATATACCAAGAAAACAAAGACCTCTGGATTCTCTAGCATTAGTCGAGACTATTTCACCAATTATTGCTAGCTTATCAGTTACTGCTGCCAGTATTGCTGCCATCTCTAATAACAATTAGTGTGTTGAAACTATAATCTTTGTTTATGATTCAAAGATTCATCTATTATGTAGTTCTTCTATCATGTTCATTACAGGCTGAGATTAAGGATTACATATATCCTCATTACGAGTCCAAGACATTTTCTAATTATGGCACTGTTGGACTAATTCAGATGCCATCAGCCCGACTTCAAGATGCTGGAAGCATTGGTTTTACATGGTCTGTAATGCAACCATATCTAAGAGGATCAATTGTTGCGACTCCTTTTTCATGGATGGAAGCATCTTATCAGTACACAGACGTAAATAATAAGTTATACAGTGAATTTGTTGAATTTAGTGGAAAGCAGTCATATAAGGATAAAGGTATTGATGCAAAATTTTTATTATTAAGAGAAAAAGATTACACGCCAGCAATAGCTTTTGGATTTAGAGATCTGGGAGGCTCAGGGCTTTTTGGAGCAGAGTATGTAGTTGCATCAAAATTAATTGGTAATGTTGATTTAACAGCTGGTATTGGCTGGGGAATTCTTTCTGGAAACTCTATTTCAAATCCAATGAAAATTTTTAGTAAGAAATTTGAAACTGAAAGAGTTTTAGATTCTGGTACCGGAGACTCTCAAGGTGGAGAATTCAATGTAGGCACATTCTTTAAGGGTAAAAATGCAGGTACTTTTATTGGAGCAGAGATCTTCCTCCCTAGGATGAGTGGCACAAGATTTAAAGTTGAGTATGATGGCACCAACTATGACCTTGAAGGATATGAACCCATACCCCAAGAATCAAAAATAAACTTTTCCTTAAATTACCCTGTAACTAAGAATTTATTTTTAAAGATTGGTTATATCAGAGGCAATGAAATAAACTTTGGATTTTCATATTCTGGAAACTATAAAGATAGAGATCCTTTTATAGATAAGACAGATTACCCAAAGCCCGTTCCAAATGCGGAGGCATTTAGACTTGTAAATAGTAGAGAGAATATAAATCTATATGCTTCTAGTTTGAAATACCTTTCTTCCGAAAGACTTTATTTGCAGTCTGCAAACGTTAATGAAAATACCTATGAAATAACCTACCTTCATAATTTCCATACAAGCCAACCTAGAGCAGTTGGGAGAGTAGCAAGAATCTTAGATCAAATTTCACCCGATAATATTGATTCATTCAGAATTACAAACGTAAATGCCTCTCATGCTATGTACACAGTAGATATTTCTAGAGATGACTTTAGAAAATATCAAGATCAAGAAATATCAAATGCCTTACTTGTTTCATCAGAGATAAACAAAATTCATTCAGATGAATTGCAGCACTATGAATTTAATCCCTCAAAAAAACTACCAGCATTTTTCTGGAAGTTAGCTCCAGCAATTAGGAGCCAGATTGGTGGACCTGATGGCTTTTATTTTGGTGAAGTTAGCCTTTCAGCCCATTCAGACTTACTCATAACTGAAAGAATGAATATTCTTACAACAGCATCTATTGGTATTTATGATAACTTTGATGAGCTAAAGCTTGCTTCTGATAGCGTTCTTCCCCACGTCAGGACTGATATTGTTAAATATCTTAAACAATCAAAAGACGGTAATATCGGTAGAATGCAATTTAATTATATAGGCAATCCCAAAGGGGATTTTTTCTATAAGTTTTCAGCAGGAATACTTGAACAAATGTTTGGCGGTGCTGGATTTGAGGCTCTCTACAGACCCTTTTACAAAAATTGGGCAATTGGAATGGAAGCTTGGCATGTTAAACAAAGGAGTTATGACATGCTATTTGATTTCTTAGATTATGAGACTGTAACGGGCCATATGAATTTTTATTATAGAGAGCCCAAATCTCAAGTATTGCTTCACCTGAAAGGGGGTAAATATTTAGCAAAGGATTCAGGAATTACTGTAGATATTTCTAGGAGATTTAAAAGCGGCTTTACAGTAGGAGTGTTTGCATCAAAAACTGATATTAGCAAACAAGAATTTGGTGAAGGCAGTTTTGATAAGGGCTTCTACTTTTCAATGCCAATTGAAATTTTTTATCAAAATTATTCCAGGGGAATTACTGGATTTGGTTTAAGGCCCCTTACGAGAGATGGAGCTCAATACCTTCTTCATGGCTTTGGACTTTATAGTGTAACTAATCAAAATCAGTATCAAAACTTTTTAAGAGACTGGGAGACGATTTATGACTAAAAGTTCTTTTATATTAGTGCTTTTATTTCTTGGTTCTTGCTCTTCTCTGCCACCAGTTGCTTATTTAGATATAGCTAAAGTTGGATATTATTCTATTTTTGGCTACGAAGAGGTTAATGTTACCAAAGAATTACTTGAGGAGCGAAAGTATAGCTTTGCTAAAGCTAAAATCGGCAATTCGAAAGAGATCTTCATAGTTCTATTATCTATAGAAGAAGGTACTTTTGAATGGATTAGCCAAGATAAAGTAAGGGTTTTTACTGATCATGGAAGGATTGTAAGGGTCTCCGGTATTGGAAGAGATAGTTTTATAAGGCAACCTATTTCTCAGAAATCTTTGCTAGACAATAAAGATGCCAAAATCTTTTATGAAACAATTGATTTATTTAATCCTGATCTTTTTTCATCAAACTTAGAGAGAGAAGTTTTATCTATAGATGTTAAAAAGAGTACTTATTTAGGTGAAGTATTAGATGTTATTGAATTAGTAGAGAGAACTCAAGTTAAATCAATAGGCTGGAGCGCTAAGAATATTTATCACTATAAAATTGATGGCACTCCAATTATGACAACACAAGAAGTTCATCCAATGCTCCCCAAAATAAAACTAGAGTTTTACTATAAGTAAAACTCTAGTTTTAATATCTGGTTAGTTTAGATTAAGGTGCAGGCGCAGTTCTTGTAGCGACTGTTACTTCTTCAGTTTGAACGTCAATATCAACTAATACTTCAGTTTCAACTTCATTTTCAAGAGTAAGATCAATCTCTTGTTCTACTTGTGTAACTACGTCTACTTCAACAGTGATTGGAACATCTATATAGAAGTTATCTCCAACAGTTGATGTAGCAGATGAAATGATACCTGTTACTCCCTCACCTGCATCTGTTGAAGTTGCGGTGCTAGTTAAAGAGGTAGTACTTGTAGTGGTATTAGATGAAACAGTTGAGGTCTGATCTACTTCCTGTGTGGTTCTTGAAGTTGTATTTGTAGCAGAATTAGTGTTAGTAGTTGTGCTAGATGTAGATTCTACAATTGTAACGACATCATACTCCTCAACAATAGTTGGCGCTGGTGTAGGCGCTGGTGTAGGCGCTGGTGTAGGCGCTGGTGTAGGCGCTGGTGTAGGCGCTGGTGTAGGTGCTGGTGTAGGCGCTGGTGTAGGCGCTGGTGCAGCCCCACCTCCATCGCTAGAGTCCAATGAAGCAGCAATAGCAGCAGCTGCTGCAACTGCAGCGGCTATGGCGCCTGCGCTTAGAGAACCTGAAGCTTCAGATGAAGCGCTATCTTCAGATTCAGCTGTTTTAGGATCATCATTTTCTTGAGAAACAACATCCATTGAAAATATTCCTGCAAAGAATGCAAGAACAGATCCCAGAAACTGATTTAATGAATTTTTAAGTTTAGCCATCTTTAAACACCTTAATTTAAAAAACTAATTTATTTTATCACGAAGAAAGTAAAAAGTAATAACATGTTTAATTTTAAATTATATTGATAAAATAACATAGTTAATTCCCCGTTAACCCGACGATGATAACCTATTTTAGTTGTTTTACCAAAAAAAAATTCTTTTTTTTTATTATGCATTTTCTAAATTTGATATTACTAAACATAATATAATTGAAAACTAATCGGGATGTAGCGCAGCCTGGTAGCGTACCACACTGGGGGTGTGGTGGTCGTCGGTTCAAATCCGGCCATCCCGACCAATAACCTGTCTATTTTTTTTGATAGTGCGCAAGACTTTTAAATTATTATGACTGCTATAAGTAAGTAGTCAAAAAACCACAATCATATAAACTAAATTCTGATAATTATGATTATTGATACTAGAAACAGCAATTTTTTTGTAAATGAAGATATTAAGGATTTGTACAATAGTTTTTATTTAAATTCAAAACAAACTTTTAAGGATCAGATAGCTGCATTCTTTCGAAAACAAGAACAAGATATTTTCACCAATTTAAGCCTTACCCAATTTGGTCACCCTAAATATACTAATATTTACAAGGATTACTGCATTCTTTTAACCCTGAATGAATATGACTCAAAATTAGTTGGGCCAATAAAAATAATTATTGATTCATATTTGCTTGCTTTAGTTTTGAAAGAGATCAAATTTAGAAATCAAGTAAAAATTGTATACAAACCTAAGAACATTAAATATTTGGAAGAACTTAGAAATTTCTTTAAGAAAACTTTCTTCTTCATAAAGAAAATTTATCAGGTAATCCTCGTAAAAGCTTTAGTTGAGCGGCTTGAGATAAGAAAAGAAAATGTTTTATACGAAGTTTTTCTGTCTAACAGAGCCTCGCATGAGCGTTATTACGGAAATCTAAAAGATTTTCTAAATGCTAAACAAAAAAAAGACACAGTTTTTTTGCCAATACTTATTGATACTCAATTTGGGGATCTGCTTTCATTGATTAGTTCTTTTAGGAAATCTAGTGAAAATTGGCTTTTTAGAGAACACTATCTTGGAATAAAAGAAATCTTTTATGCAGTGTTTTATAAATCAAGACTTAAACGTAAATTACATCTTAATGTACCTCAAAACTCTTATGAGGTTTTTTTTCATCATTCCTTTGTTAGAGAACTCTTTTCAAGTTTGATTTCTGAAGGAATATTAAATTACTTTTTCTTAAAGAATATTAAAAAAGTAAATAAAAATAATTTTCCTAATATTTTTATTGATTGGTGGGAGAATTCTCCAATGGATAAAGGCATGTTTTTGGGAACAAACCATTTTTTTAAAGAAATTGAACATAAAGCATTTTTAGGGATTTACCCTAATTTGAACTCGCTTCAATTTATAGCCCCATCAAAAGAAGAAAGAGAAAATAGTTGCGCTCCAAAAAAAATATTAGTTATAGGAAATTATCTAATCAATTTTCTTGCTTCAAACTTTACAAATGCTGAAATTGTGGTGTCACCTTCGTTTAGAGGCCCTTTCCTCCAAAAGACTGAACAGATGCCTACGGATAATAAAATATTAGTAATACTTCCTATATTTACAAAATCCTCAATTAATATTATTCAGCTTCTTAAAAGCTCATTTCCTGCATTAGGGGAAAAAATAATATTTAGATTGCATCCTGCCTCCGATATAGAAAAACTAACAAATGAGATAATAAAATCAAACTTCCTTCACAATAATATAGATAGTTCTAGAAACCTTGAAACACTTATTAAATCTGCAGATACAATAATATGCGGCGAATCAAGCGTTATAATTCAAGCATTAATGATGAGTAAAAGGGTAGTGGTAGTTAATGATGATCCATTTAACCCCATAAATATGACAGATACTCATTTTGAAAGTTGCACCTATTTAAATTTAGATATTGAAAAAAATAGAACTGCCCTTGTAGAAGTTTTAGCAACAAGTCCCTCTATTGTTCAATTAAAACCATCTAACAAAGAAAATTTTTTTTTCATGGAACCTACCCAACAAAACGTGAATAATATTTTATTAGGAAGAGATAATAACTAGTGTTAAAAAATTTTAAAGATCAAAAAGTTTTAATTACAGGTCACACCGGCTTCAAGGGCTCTTGGCTTTCAGTATGGCTAAAGATGCTTGGAGCTAGAGTCATTGGTATTTCTAATTCCCTCGGAACAGATCCATCTCACTATAAAGAGATTTCTAAAATCTTTGATAAAGATATCATCGCAGATATAAGGCAAAAAGATGAATTAACGGAATTTATTCATCAAAACGAACCTAATTATATTTTCCATCTTGCAGCCCAACCCATTGTGCTTGAATCTTACAAAGATCCCTATCTTACTTTTACCAGTAATACTTTAGGAACTTTAAATATTCTTGAATCATTAAGGGGTCTTAAAAAAAATTGTATTGTGATTTTGATAACAAGTGATAAATCCTATGAAAATAGAGAGCTTAAAAGAGGATATAAAGAGAATGATAGGCTTGGAGGATATGATCCTTACAGTGGCTCAAAGGCTGCTGCAGAACTGGTCATAAAAAGTTATTTCCATTCTTTTTTTAAGGAAAATAATAAAATAAAGCTTTCTATAGCAAGAGCTGGAAATGTTATTGGGGGCGGGGATTGGTCCAATGGAAGAATTGTTCCAGATGCTATTAGAGCATGGCAGAGCAAGCAACCTCTTCTTGTAAGAAGTCCAAATTCAACTAGACCATGGCAACACGTCCTTGATCCACTATACGGTTATTTATTAATGGCAGATTTATTAAGTAGTGGTAAGCCAATTAATGGAGAGGCTTATAATTTTGGTCCTTGTGAAGATGAAAATCCAAGCGTGCAAGATGTCTTGAATATATTAAAAGAATTTTTACCTAAATTTTCATGGGAAAAGTCTGTTGAAGAGGATGTACTTTTACATGAATCTAAGCTCTTAGCACTGAATTGCACCAAAGCAATGCAGCAACTTAATTGGGCCCCCAAAATTAATTTCAAAGATACTATGAGATATACAGCTGATTGGTACTTAAACTATTACTCTAATTCACGGCATAAAATACTTAATTTTAGTATGAGTCAAATTGATAATTATATCTCGAACTAATGGATAAATTTTATAAGAAACAAAATCTAAAAATTATCCCAACTGATGGAGGAGCAGTCCTTCATGCCTATATAAAAGATAATCCTGATAAAATAGATATCCATGAGGTCTACTTTTCTACTATTCAGTATTCTCAGATTCGTGGTTGGAAAAAGCATAACTTCATGACAATTAATTTAATTGTTCCCATTGGGGAAGTGAGAGTGCATTTAGTAAGAGAAGATTCATCTAAACAAGGATTTACCAGAGATGAAGTCATTCTCTCGCAATCTCCATACTTCAGGCTTACTGTTCCTCCAGGAATCTGGTTTGCATTTGAAGGATTATCAATTAGTGATAGCTTAATTTGCAATATTGCAAATTTAGAGCATGACCCTAAAGAAGTGAGCAGAAAAGATTATAATTCGTTTTTTAACTAAAATTTTTAAACGCTTTTAAATTTAAGAATATGAACAAACATGATTTGTTGGATGGTCCTCAAAAGGGTTGCCAGATTTGTGGGAACCAAGCTCTAAAAACTGTAATAGATCTTGGAGTTCAACCCCTAGCAGATAAATTAAAGCCCATTCATATGGAATATGAGGAAGAAATTTTTTATCCCTTAGAGCAGAAGTGGTGCGATAAATGTGGATTAAATCAGTTGGGTTATATCACCCCTGCAAATGTAATGTTTGGTAAAAACTATAATTATAAAACTGGTGTTACCAATGAATTAGTTATCTATCAGAAACTTATGGCAGAGGAGTTAATTTCTTCATTAAAACTTAAAAGCACTGATCTAGTTTGTGACTTGGGCTCAAATGACGGAACTTTGTTAAAAGGATTTAAAAGCCAGGGAGTTAGAGTATTTGGAGTTGAGCCAACTGATATTGCAGATTTAGCAAATTCGAATGGCATACCTACTTTAAGAATGCCTTTTGGTGAAAAGGCTGCACAAAAGATTATTAATATTGAAGGCAATGCTACTCTAGCTACTGCTACAAATGTATTTGCTCATGTTCAACAATTGGGAGATTTTTTAAGAGGACTAGAAATTCTTCTTTGCAAAGATGGATGGTTTTGTTTCGAAAATCATTATCTTTCCGAGATTATTAGCTTGACCCAATACGATACGATATATCATGAACATTTGAGATCATTGTCGGTATCAGCAATTTTGAATCTTTTCTCGCAATACAATTTTTCTATACTAAAAATCCAAGAAACAGCAAGATATGGAGGCAACATTAGGGTACTTGTTCGCAAAGGAAATCATCCTCCTCTAGACAGCTCTATTGAAGAGTTTCTAAGAAAAGAAAATGAGCTTGGCTATTTCAAACAGTCTACTTACGATTCATTTAAAAAAAGAGTCAATCTTTCAAAGACAAATCTTTTAAAAAAATTAATTGAAATTAAAGAGCAAAATAAAACCGTAGCAGGATATAGTCTTCCAGCTAGAGCAGTAACATTAATAAATTATGTAGGGCTTAACGAGGACCTTCTTCCATTTGTTGTTGAGCAATCTGAATCCCTAAAGTTAAACAAATTTATCCCAGGAACGAGGATACCAGTAATCTCAAATGCTTGCTTAGAAAAGGATTGCCCTGATTTTCTTATTATTTTTGCGTGGCACCTTAAAGATGAAATAATAAATCACCTTCGCTTAAGGGGCATAAAGTCAACTTGTATTATTCCTCTTCCTGAGGTCCAGTTAATTGAGTTGTAACAAACTAACACTTGTAGGAGGAGGAAGATGGGCTTCCATCATTTTACAAGAATTAGTCAAATCATCTCCCCATGTAAATATTGAATGGGTAGTTGGAACTAAATACAGAAATCAAAAAGCGTTTATTGATAATTCTCAAGCATTTAAAAGAGTAACTGTAATTAGAAGAAAAGAATTTATGCCTCAGGATAATAATGAATCAAAGCTAATAGTCGCATCTCATTCAAGTTTTCACATACCAGACTTGCAAAATTTTAGACTAAAGGGCCAGGATACTTTGATTGAAAAACCTTTATATCCATCAATAAACATGTTTGAGAGTTTGCCAAAACAAAGCTCCACAAACTTATTTTTAAATCTTGAGTTATTCTTTGCATACTTTATTAGAGACTTCTATAAAGAAGTTCAGCACTTACCATTAAATGAGCTGAAAATTATCTGGCATGATCCAATTAGTGAGAAAAGGGATTCATCAAAGAAAAAGTATTCCGAAATTTTCTCTTCTATTTTTTTTGACCAATTGCTACATGTAATGTCGATTTTGAAAGTTTTTAATATTGAGGTTGATAATGTAAAAAATTTTTTGATAGATAGTAAAAATAATTCAGAAAATATAGAAATAAAATTTTCCTCTAATCAAATAAATATTTCTATCTCCTTATCAAGATTTTCAAAAAAAAGAAGTAGGAAAATCTTTATTAATGAGAGTGATGCCGAACTAGATTTTACTCATAAGCCTAATTTCTATTTAAATAGAAATTTTATCCAAGTTTTTAGTTGTCTAGAAAGACAGTTTCCGGTAGCCCAAACTCTAAAACATTTTATAGAGTTTCCTAGAGAACAGCATATGCAGCCTCTATCTGTAAAAGAATTAATGCCATATTTGAAATTTTGTTTTTTATGCGAGGAAGAGTTTATTCTTTCTTTCGAAAAAAGGGTTTTTAGGCTTTCAAGTAATGCTTCAAATAATTCAATACAGCCATGTTTAGTATATTTTGCAAGCATAATGTACTATCGAGAGCTAACTTCAGGGGGCGAACTATTCGGTACAAATCATTTCTTAACAGATAATAAAGGATTGGAGGCATTAAAGAATTGGTGGGTAAAATTTGCTGAAAAGACCATTTCTAACAAAAAGATTTCTAAATGATGTGTTCACCCTAATGACTGATAAACTGAAATATATCTTAAAATGAAAGTTGTTATTTTAGCAGGAGGCCTAGGAACAAGGCTTTCTGAGTATACTAAAAAGATTCCTAAACCTATGGTTGAAATTTCTGGAAAGCCAATCTTAATGCATATCATTGAATCTTACATGAGATTTGGATTAGATGAATTCTGTATTGCCTTAGGCTATAAGGGAGATGTAATTAAGGATTATTTTTTTAGATTTGCTCACCTCTCTAAATCACAAATTGAAAAATTAAGAAAGCAAGAGGTAATCGATTTAAAAATCTTTAATCCAAGCATAAACATCACTCTTGTGAATACCGGAGAATTAACATTAACCGGTGGAAGGATTAAAAGGCTCAAGGATGTTATTGGTAAGAAAAGTTTTATGCTTACCTATGGTGACGGATTAAGCAGTGTAAATATAAATTCGTTACTATCTCATCATAAAAAGTCTAAAAAACTTGTCACGGTAACTGCAGTTCATCCAATTGCTAGATTTGGTGAGCTAAAAATAGATAAAAATAATACTGTCATATCTTTCAAAGAAAAGCCCCAACTTCAAGAGGGCTGGATAAATGGTGGCTTCTTTGTGCTAGAGCCGGAGATCATAGATTTCATTAAAGATGATAATACTGTCTTTGAAGAGGAGCCTCTCGAGAAGGTTGCAAGAACAGGACAATTTAATGCCTTTAAGCATGAAGGCTTTTGGTATTGTATGGACACTCAACGTGATAAACATTATCTAGAAAAGCTTGTTAGCCAAGGAAATATTCCCTGGATGGAAGTCTAATAATATTTTAATAAGACATTTGATGAATAACTTGCCCAAAATTTCTATTTTAATGAATTGCTTCAATGGTGAGGAATATCTTAGGGACGCATTAGATTCAGCTATTCAACAGTCTTATGATGATTGGGAGCTTATCTTTTACAATAATGCTTCATATGATGATTCTAAAAAAATATTTCTTTCATATAAAGATGACCGTTTGAAATATTTTGAACGCAATACCAATGTTGGAATTGTTTTTGCAAGGAATGAAGCGCTTTGTCACGCAAAGGGAGAATGGATTGCAATTTTAGATGTAGATGACATTTGGTCAAAAAGTAAACTTGAAGAACAAATTAAAGCCCTAAAATCAATAAATTCACAGAAACCAATAGTGGTATTTTCAAATTGTGAGGTAATTACAAAAGATAAAACGCTAAAACTTGATCAAGAGAATAGCAAAGAGAAGCTTTTTGAAAAGCTATTAAGTTTTGACATATCAATTCCTTGGTCATCAGTATTAATTAGCAGAGATCTTTTAACAGAATTTAATGGTTTTGATACTAAGTTTCCAAATGCCCATGATCTAGATTTTCTTTTGAAAAGTGCAAGAAATTACAACTTTGTTCATTTAACTCAGCGACTTGTATCAGTGAGATATCACTCCAATAGTTTAACAAGCGCAAATAAAGATGAAGATGGGCAGTACTATAAAGAAATACTAAGTGTGTTAGAACAATATTCAGATAATGAATCGGCAATTATTGGCTCTACAAAAATAAAAGTTTCTTATTTAATGTTACTTTTAAGAAAGCTGGAAGTTCTGAAGTTTTTTAAATATATATCTAGTTTTACTTTTTCAGAATTAAGATACTTCCCGAGAATTTTTTTAAAACGGTTTTTTAATTAATTACACTTGCTAATTATCTCTTCTGCATACCAATTAATTTCTGCTTTCATGCCTTCAAGAGTTCTATTATCAGGACCGCCCTCATAAGCATTCCTAAAAGCTACTATTACTTCTGTAGCCCCAAGCTCTTCTAATTTCTTCACTCCATCTGGGCTGTATGCAGCCTCTCCCATAACTTGAAACTGAAAATCAGGTTTGTCTAAGGTACCCATATCTTCTCTAAAACTATTGATTTTGTTGATAAAAATTTCAGTATCTTCAATAGATAGTCCAGCACTTATCCACCCATCACCAACTCTTGCAGCTCTTTTGAGAGCAAGATCAGAGTGACCTCCAATTAAAATAGGAACCGGTTTAGATGGAACAGGACATAATTTAATTTCAGGAATGTCATAAAATTCTCCTTTAAAGCTGAAATAATCACCTCCCATGAGGCCTTTAAGAATCTCGATTTGCTCATCCATCCTTTTTCCTCTTTTTTCCCATCGCTCACCAGTAGCCAAAAAATCTTCATACCATGGGCTAACACCTACACCAAAATGGAATCTATTATTTGTTAACACACCAATAGTGGTAACAAATTTTGCTGTAGTTACTGCTTGCCGAGGGGCTAGTTTATAAACAGATGTTGAAAACTCTAGTTTCTTGGTAACTGCAGCTATGGCAGGAATAATGCTAAAGGGCTCTAAGAATGGAACTCCATCAAGAAACTCTCTGGTACCATCATCATTATAAGGATAGGTTGAATCACATTCCTTGGGATAACAAATGCTATCTGGGAAAGTGATGACATCAAAACCTGCATCTTCTGCAGCTTTTCCGAGCTCAAGATAAAAGGATGGATCACACATAGTTGGATGATAAGCAAATCTCATTTTCTATTCCTTTGCAGTTAATTTTATAAAGTAAATAAGTATAATACGCTCGGAGGGTGATCGGAGTAAAACATATTGGATAATCAAGATAACTTTTATGATGATGAAACCCGTGAATGGTTGGAAGCTCTTGATGATTTAGTCCAAGCGGGTAGTTCTGAGAAGGCCTCTTTTATCCTGAGTAAGCTTGCAGAGCGTCTAACTCAACAGGGTATAACACCTACATTTAATCTTACAACGCC
>Ga0181591_10000293_pt1 | contig 38195 bp, 21 predicted proteins | sample 071ome_33_FD_133757 | JGI IMG/M metagenome (GOLD analysis project Ga0181591, IMG submission 133757) | Coastal salt marsh microbial communities from the Groves Creek Marsh, Skidaway Island, Georgia - 071412AT metaG (megahit assembly) | ecosystem: Environmental > Aquatic > Marine > Intertidal...
ATATTTTAAAACTGATGGTGAAAAATATGATATCACTTATCGTACATTAACGTATGTTTTTGAAAGTGATAAAGAAATAAAATTCTTTTATGATAGCACCAACAAAACATATGATAATTTGACAGGAAAAATTATTAAAGATAAAGTTGAAGTTTTAGAAATCAATCCAAAACCGGATACTACAAGCCCACTTACAAGAAGTTATGATTTTGAAGTGGTTAAAGAATATAGAGATGCAGAAGGTTATATTGATACTAAAAAAATAGAAATTGGATTTTTTGATGTAGACGATGACGGTGTTGTGGATAATCCTGAAGGATTTGTAGACATTGTTGCAGAAACTGTTAATCCTGCAGAAAAATATATATTTGTTAAAAAATACATCACTACAGACCAAGTTGAGGATTTCAAATTTGTAGACGCTACAGAAGAAGGCATTAATATTGTTGCTTCTACAAGTGCTATAGGTGCATATAGTCAATACAATGCTGGACAACTATTTTTTGATAGATCAACTTCATTATTTTACAAACTAGACAATGCCAAGAAAAATTTAAACATTATTGAAGATTATAGAGGTTACATTGGTAGAGATAAACTTAAATTCCGTTACCTACACAGTGCTGATTACAATCAAAGAATTGATCCTGCGGCTTCGAATATTATTGACACATATTTGCTAACAAGAAGTTATGATACTTTTTATAGACAATGGTTAGCAGGAGATATAGCACAAAAACCAATTCCTGCAAGTGCGGATCAATTGTTCCAAAGCTATGGTACAGAATTAGATAAGATAAAAAGTATAAGTGATGAAGTAATTTATCATCCTGTAAAATATAAACCTTTATTTGGATCGAAAGCTGAGACAAGTTTGCAAGCAACATTTAAAATAGTAAAGAATCCTGATACAGTTGTAAATGACAATGAAATAAAATCAAGAGTAATTAGTGCCATTAACACATTCTTTAATTTAGATAATTGGGAATTTGGAGAAAGTTTTTACTTTACTGAATTGAGTACATTTATTATGAATGAACTTACTCCAGACGTTGTTAGTATTGTAATTGTACCAAATGCAAGCGATCAGTCATTTGGTAGTTTGTTTGAAATAAAATCAGAAGCTGATGAAATTTTTGTAAACAGTGCAACAGTTAATAATGTAGAAATTATAGATGCAGTTACAGCAGGCAGACTAAAAGCAACAGGTAACGTAGTAACCGCAAGTCAAGAAACTGCAAACACTGGAGTTCAAAGTTCATCTTCAGGTAGTGTTATATCATCCGGCTCAACAGGAGGCGGCTTAGATACAAATAGTAATTCCGGTGGAGGTTATGGTTACTAATGGCATACGATAACAAGCAAAATGAAAGCCCGTTACCAGCTGGCGGCAAAAGAGGAAGAAAAACAAAAGACTTTCTTCCTAAGTATTTTCGTACTCCAAAAAATGAAAAGTTTTTAGATGGAACTTTAGATCAAATTACTCAACCGGGTGTTGCAGTAAAGTTAAATGGTTATTACGGCAGACGTGATGCAAAAGCGTTTCGTGTTGCAGACAATTATGTAGAAGATATTAACTCTGACAGAGAAACATATCAATTAGAACCTGTAGTTGTAAATAAAGATTTATTAGACAATGTAAATTATTACAAAGATTATAATGATTATATTAACCAGTTAAGAAATTTTGGTAGTGATGTTACTAACCATAGTAAACTTAATCAAGCAGAATATTATTCTTGGAATCCTAATGTAGATTGGGATAAACTTGTAAACTTTAGAGAATACTTTTGGCTACCAAACGGTCCAGCATCTGTACAAGTTGTAGGACAAAGCACAGAAATAGAAACTACTTTTTTAGTTAACAGTGTTCAAAATGATATTAGTCCTGCATTTGTTTTTAATAGTAATTTAGAACAAAATGCAACTATTGAATTATTCAGAGGACAAACTTATAATTTTCAGGTAAGCACTCCTGAAATGAAATTCAGTATTAGAACAGAAAGAAACTTAGATGATGAATTTATCTATGAAGATAATTCTTTAATTAATAATAATATAGAAGAAGGAACAATTACTTTTACTGTTCCTAACGATGCACCTAATAGATTATATTATGTAGATAGTAACAATATCAATGCAGGCGGCATAATTAGAATATCTGATGCAGACGAAGCAACAGCAATAGATGTAGAAGCAGAAATATTAGGTAAAAAAACTTATAAAACTGCAAAAGGTTTTAATTTACAAAACGGAATGAAAATTAATTTTGCAGGAGATGTAACACCTGCAAAATTTGCGTTAGGTGAATATATTGTAGAAGGTGTTGGTAGTTCAATTAAATTAATAAACGAGCAAGATTTAGTAATTAATCTTGCGTATGCTGACGATGTTCCTATACCGTTTGATGGACAAAGTTTTGATAGACTGCCTTATGGTAATGCGGCTAGTTACAGTGCTAATAAAGATTATATTGTAATTAACAGGGCATCTCCTGACAGGAACGCTTGGTCACGTAACAACAAATGGTTCCATCGTAGTGTTATCGAAAAAGCCGCAGAATTAAATGGTAATATAGTTGATATTGACCAATCACAAAGAGCTAAAAGACCTATTATAGAATTCGAAGCTGGTATAAAATTAAATAATTTTGGAACACAATCGAAAGCATACGATATTGATATTATTGACACACAAAGTAAAGATGTGTTTAGTGACATTGAAGGCGGTGTAGGATATAATATTGACGGAGTAGATTTAACTGACGGCATGCGTGTATTGTTTGTTGCAGATACTGATATCCGTGTTAATAATAAAATATATCTTGTTAAGTTTATCACACATAATAGAACAGTGCCACAAATTGCTCTTATAGAAGACACTAATGCAAATCCACAAAATAATGATGTAGTTCTAATTAAAAAAGGAACTGAAAACGGAGGAAAACATTGGTGGTATAATGGAACAAAGTGGATTAAAGGACAGGAAAAAACAAAATTAAATCAACAACCGCATTTTGATTTATTTGACGAAAACGGTGTAAGTTTTAGTGATACATCTGTATATTCCACAACAACATTTGAAGGAACTAAATTATTTTCTTATGCTGTTGGTACAGGCACCGATGACGTCGAACTAGGGTTTCCTTTAGTTTACAGAGCATTAGAAAACGTAGGAGATATTACGTTTAATTTTGATCTAGTTACAAACTCTTTTACATATCAAGAAAATAATAATGTAGTAAGCAAAAAAACAAAAGAAGGATTTTTGCGTAAGTATTCAGATATTAGTACGTTTGAATATAAAAATGGTTGGACAAAAGGTAAAAATGACCTAAGGCAAAAAGTTGTTGCACAATATAATATCGTAGATACTGCACAAGCATTTGAGATAGATGTTTATGATAAAAGCGGTCTTTTAACAGACTTAGATATTTCTGTATTAGTAGACAACAAGTATAGATATGACTGGAGTTTGTCAAAACAAAATGAAAAAGCTATTGTAACTTTCGACACACCTATTGAAGGCGAAGCAAAAGTTATTATTAAAACTCATAGTGCTACATCTAAAAATCAAAACGGACATTACGAATTTCCGTTTGGACTAGAAAGAAATAGTGCAAATAAAGATTTATCAACATTTACTTTAGGCGAAATTAACGATCATGTTTTTGGCATGATAGAAGACTTAAAAGATTTTAAAGGAGAGTTTCCCGGTAACAGTAACTTAGGTGACTTAGGAGATGTTAACCAATTTGGTAAAAAATTCTTACAACATGCAGGCCCTGCTGTATTACCTTTTTACCATATTACAACACAAGGCGGCAACATAGTAAAAGCTATAGACTTTGCTAGAAAAGAATATAGAACATTTAAAAGATCTTTTATACAAATTGCTGACACATTAGGTTATGAAGGACCTGTTAGACAACATGTTGATAGAATACTAAAGGAAGCATTCAAAACAAAAACTACTAATGATCCTTTTTATTTTAGTGACATGATTCCTTACCAAGGTTATAAAAGATTAGAGTTTACAGTATACGATGAAGAAAATAACTTTTTTAGTTTAAGTGAAGTATTTGATTTATCAAAAATGTCAAATAAATCTGTACTAATTTATAAAAACGGACAACAATTAGCTTATGATATAGATTACACATTTAACAATGACGGATTTGCTGTAATAACTGCACCTAAAATAGAAGGTGACAAAATAGAAATTTTTGAGTATGAAAGTACAGACGGAAGTTTTGTACCACCTACTCCTACAAAACTAGGTTTATATCCTAAGTTTTTGCCTAGAATAGAAATTGATAATTCATATAGAACACCTACAACAGTAATTATTGGACATGACGGAAGTAAAACAGTAGGATATAATGATTTTAGAGACAATTTATTATTAGAATTAGAAAGAAGAATCTATAATAACTGTAAAGTAAATTATGATACAACAAAGTTAGACATAAATGACTTTGTACCGTCAAAAGACAGAGATACAAAGTTTACAAAAAAACAAATAGACAATATTTTGTTAAAAGACTTTGTAAAATGGTCAGAAAGTCTAGGCGGAGTAGATTATACTACAAATAATAGTTTCTTAGAGACAGACAGCTTTACTTACAACTACTCAGACATGACAGGCCCTGGCAAAATAAGAATTGACGGGTTCTGGAGAAATGTATATAAAGAAGCATACGACACTGACACACCTCATACTACACCTTGGGAAATGCTAGGGTTTAGTATTAAACCTAAATGGTGGGAGAAAAAGTATGGTCCTGCTCCGTATACTTCTGATAACTTAATACTATGGGAAGATTTAGAAGCAGGAAAAATTGCAGAACCAGGTAAACCTGTAATATACAATGAAAAATATGTTAGACAAGATCTTTCAAAACATATTCCTGTTGATGTAGATGGTAATCTAATAAGTCCACTAGCCAGCGGATATGCAAAAGACTATGTACAGTCTTATGCAAGAAAAGGATTTAAGTTTGGTGATCAAAGCCCTGCAGAAACTGCTTGGAGAAGAAGTGGAGAATATCCTTTTAGTATTGTAAAAGCATGGTTATTATCACAACCTTCTAAAGTAATGGGACTAGGTTGGGATATTTCAGCTGTAAAAAGAAACCTTGCAGGACAATGGGTTTACAGAAATACAAATAAACCAGTTGCAATAGAAAACTTAGAATTTAGTAATTTGTATGGCGATGTAACAAGAGTTTATACAAGCGGTTTTGTAGATTATGTTGTAAATTATGTTTTGAAAAATAGTGAAATTACAAATAATCAATATGAAGCAGAATTAAAAGGATTGAAGTTACAGCTAGGAATTAAACTAGGCGCATTTACAGATAAGAATAAATTGAGATTTATTTTAGACAGCAGAACTCCGTTTAATAAAGGTAACGTATTTTTACCTTTTGAAAATTATACAGTTGCATTAAACAGAAGTTCGCCTACTAGTATTGTATCTTATAGCGGCGTAATAATAGAAAAACAATCATATGGATATGTTATTAGAGGATATAACAAATTAGATCCTTTATTTTACTATACACCTGCAAAACAAAGAGTAGATGACCCTAACATAAATGTTGGAGGAGTAAGTGAAAGTTTTGTAGAATGGGATACTGATAAAAAATATACTATTGACAGTTATGTTAGATATGAAAATACTTTTTATAAAGTAGTTGAAGAACATACAAGCACAACTGTTTTTGATCCAAGCAAATATACCAAAATTCCTACAATACCAACAAGAGGCGGAGTAACTGCTCAATTTAGAACTGCCTTTGATACAGATGTAGAAACTCTTCCTTATGGTCATGTTTTTAATACTACACAAGAAGTTGTTGATTTTCTTTTAGGTTACGGAAACTATTTAGAAACACAAGGATTCACTTTTGATTATTACAACCAAGAATCTCAAACTGTAGAAGATTGGAAATTAAGCACTAAAGAATTTATGTATTGGACCACTCAAGGATGGGCACCGGGTACTGTTTTAACACTAAGTCCTAGTGCTAATCAAATTACCTTTAAAAAAGAATACAATGTAGTTGATGATCTTCAAAACAAATTTTATGAAAATAAAATGCAAAATGCAGGTGGTGAACAACTTAAAGGAGAATTTACAAGATTAGCAAGATCTGGTAATGACTTCAATATAACATTAGTAAACACCGCAGACGGAGTGTACTTTGTTGAACTACCTTTAGTTCAAATAGAACATGTGGCACTTTTAGATAATACAAGTGTGTTCGGTGATGTAATTTATGATCCTGTGACAGGATATAGGCAAGAAAGAATTAGAGTTTTAGGTTATGTAAGCGATGGCTGGGATGGAAGTTTAAATATTCCAGGATTCGTATACGATAAAGCTGAAGTATCAGATTGGGAACAATACAAAGATTATGCTATTGGCGACACAGTGCTTTATAAAGAATTTTATTATACTGCAAAAAATACAGTGCCTGGTACTGAAAAATTTGTTGCTAATAAATGGAATAAATTAGATTCTAAACCTACTCCTAAATTACTTACAAACTTTGATTATAGAGTTAATCAGTTTACAGATTTTTATGAATTAGAAAGTGATAATTTCGATGTAGAGCAACAAAAACTTGCTCAACATTTAACTGGCTACCAAAAAAGACAGTATTTAGAAAACATAATAAATGATGATGTAAGCCAGTTTAAATTCTACCAAGGATTTATACAAGACAAAGGTACACGTAATAGTATTGATAAACTATTTGATAGTTTGGCTAGTGCAAACAAAGAAAGTGTAGATTTTAACGAAGAATGGGCAATCAAAACAGGTAGTTATGGTGCTACAGATAATTATGATGAAATTGAATGGCAACTAGACGAAAATCAATTTAAAGTTGAGCCGCAAACAATTGAACTAGTAGATAATGTTCCAGTAGGAAAAACTGATCTTGTTTACAGAATACCAAACTATGATGTATTTTTAAAACCAACAGGATATGACACAAACAAATTACCTACAAAATACAACGATGATTTTTTTGTAAAAACAGTAGGATATGTAACAGGACAAGATGTTAACCGTGCAGTTACCACTAAAGACGGTATATTAGATTTTAACATTACTGATATAGACAAACATGCTTATATCTGGGTAGCCACTAACAACCAAACATGGGATGTTTTACAACATACAGAAAGCTCACTGAGAATAGTCGGCTTTAACAATAATAATAGTGTCATAACAATTACTTTAAATGAAACAGTCAGAGATATAAACGTAGGTGATATATTTGGTATTACAAATATGAATACCACTACCTATACAAATATGGATGGTTTTTATAAAGCAACAAAAGTTTATAATAATATAATTGAGTTTACAACTACCAAAGATGATTATAGTAATTATGATGATGCAAATCCTCAAGGAACAATATCATTTTTTACAAGTCAGCGAGAAGCAGATTTACAAAGTGCAAATGACAATGTAACATCAAGTTTAAAGCAAAATGAAATAATTTGGGTAGACAATGATGACAATAATAAGTGGACTGTACTAAAAAATAATAAAGTTTATAACGAGCACCAAAAAATATTAAGTTCTATAGAACTTGATAGTTCCTTCCACGGCTTTGGGCACAGTATAAGCGTCAATGAATCTAATACAGTTATGGCAGTTGGTATTCCATACAAAGGTAATGGACAAGTCCATATTTACAAACGTGCAAGCGACAGCACAAATTTTGTACTAGATCAAATTTTAGATGCACCTATTAGCGTAATAGGAAATACTAGTGTTGCACCACAATTTGGAGAAAGTGTTGCAGTAAGTCCAGATGGATTGTATGTTGTAGTAGGTTCACCAAAAGCATCAAGTGTTTATTCTTTTTATCAAGGAGAGTTTAATCCTTCAAGAGCTTATAATAAAAGACAAGTTGTAAAATACGGACCAAACTTATTTGAAGCAATTCAGGCAATTGATCCTAGCACCAGTGCTATTGAATTTTCTAGTTTTGATAGTTTTGTAAACATTGTGTCTCAATCTGATAGTAGTTTAGTTAATTTACTACAAGCGGGTGATTACAAATTAAACAATCAGCAAACAAGCCATGTACTTGTAAGAGCACCATATACAGCTTATAATGCTTCAGCTGTTGGAGATACATTAGTTCTTAATTGGAATAACTTTAGCTATGTTCATCCTGAAGGATACAATGTTGATGTACAACCTTTTAATGGAGAATTTCCAGCTATCACAGACGGTGTAATAAGTGATCAGCACACCATACAAAAGAAAGTTGATAACGTCTTAGTAGTACAAAACTACGTTAACTTACCGTCAGTTGGTGAAACTATATCAAGTGCAGTTGCAAGTGGTGAAATAGTTCATGTTGCAAATAATATTGAAACATTAACAATTTATGTTTCAAATGTAAATGGTACTTTTGAACAATCTGGTACTTTGTTTGTAGGCAATTTACGCATAGGAGACTTTAGTGAAGACTTCCAAGATAATACAAATGTCCTTGGTGGTTATTGGTGGATAGATACACCAACATATACTACAAGTAACGATAGTTCAAACGTGTTTACAGATCCGGGTCATGGATTAGTGTATGTTGATATATTGACTGCCGCAAGTGGAAGAACAACACCTAACTTTTATTACAACATTACACCTACAGAAGTTACAGCTCAAAACAATCAAACACAACTACTTTTGCCAGTTACTTTAAATGAACAAGCATCATTTATGGAAACACTTACATACGAAGGAGATCCAAACAACAACTTTGCAGTTTATCCATCTCCTCTATGGACTGTAAGAGGACCAGCTACATTTACATCTACACTAAGCAATGGTGATAAATTTTATATGGATGTAGATGTAATTAATACTGATTTCACTGATACAGCAATTGACAGAACATTAATTAACAAAGAGCATACAGTAAGTGATTTATGGGATGGTTATATTGATTTTGAATTCACACAGTTCCAAAATGTTGGCGGACAACAGTTACCATTTGAATTAGTAATAGGCGATACAGTTAGAGACAGTGTTACAGGTGCTGAAGCAGAAGTTGCGTTTTACAAACGACAATTTAACGATGTAAGAATCTATGTTAAAAATGTCACAGGTACATGGAGTGTTGGTGATAATTTTGGAACAACTGCAAACATACTTCGAATTAGGGCAAACGCAAGACCTATAGGTGAAATTAAGCAAGTAAGCATTGCTGGTTCGTTGGTTGGTAAAATTATTGTTATAGAAGAGGACAGTAATTTTGCAAACGTTGCTCAATCTCAACTTACTAATTTTGAATACTTCTTCTATGATGTAGACACACTACAGGGTATTCCAAGGGATCCAAATATTCCTTCCTCAAATAATAACGACTGGAATCTTGTAAACAACCTAATTGTTAAAGACGGTCCTGGTACAACAGTGAGTGGCTTAACAGAAGAAGGTATGTTTACTGTATATGATATAAGTAACACCGGACAGTACCAAGTTTATAATAGTTATACTGTGCCAGAAAGACAAAACTACAAGAGACTGGGCGATGAAATTAGTTTTTCAAAAGATGGTGGAATTTATAGAATTTCAGTAGCAAGCAATGGTAACAATACTTCCAATAATGCAGGTAGTATACATTTTATTAAACATGGCACTGATACAGATGCAAATACTTTTGATTTTAATTTAGATATTAATCCTTTATTTAGAGGAGAGTTTGATTCACAAACATTCTATAAACAAAATGAAATTGTAGAATATTTAGGAAAACCATATCAAGCTCTTAGAAACATTGCAAGCGGAAGTGCATTTATACAAGCTGATTGGACAGCATTAGATATTGGAATTAGTCATGTTGGATATATTCCAAATACTCCTTTAAATGCATTTGTAGGTGAAGAAACATTCGATCCAGAATTTGGAATTAGAGATTTTGCTAAGAGTTTTGATCAGACGCCGGATGGTTCTGTAATGATTGTAAGTTCTCGCATACAAGGAAACGATAGTACAGGAGAACGTGTAGTAAATGTTTATAGACAATTACCAGGAGGACAATATATACTTTCTCAAAGTATAGAAGCACCATATGTAGATTTATCTACAGGCAATTTAAGCGGCTTTGGTGATGCTGTAAGTATTTCTACAGACGGTGAAATGATTGCTATATCAGAAACTTTTAATGATAATATTAAAAGAGATCAAGGTGTAGTATATGTTTACACATTACAAAATCAACAGTTTGTTTTAAACCAAACTTTAAAATCACCTAACAATGAACAAACAGAACATTTTGGTGCATATATTAACTTTGACGGTAATCAGCTTGCAGTAACATCATTAAATGGTGATATTGAAATACCTAATACTTTTGACAATGATACTACAACTTTTGATGATGGGTTTACAAAATTTAAGAAAGCATCTAATATTGACGCTGGCGTAATTTTTATGTACGAAAGAATAAACAAAAGTTTAATTTATTCTGAACAGTTTATATTTGATGATCCTAACGCAATACAATTTGGTAAAAATCTGCTTGTAAAACAAAATCATGTTTATACTGCTATTCCAGAAATGACAGATTTAGCAACTTATCAAGGTATTATTGTAGACTTTAGAAAACCAATAGGAAGCAAAGCATGGAACACACATAGATCACCAATTGATCAAATTGATATTCCAAATATTAAAAACTTATTCCTTTACAATACTGAAACTAATACTCTAGTACAATCACTAGACTTTATTGATCCTGTACAAGGAAAAATTGCAGGTCCTGCAGAACAAGAAATAAGTTACAAAACATATTATGATCCTGCAACTTATAGCATAGGAGATGATACGGTTGTAGTTGATGAACAAAATAGTTGGGGTGCAGATCATGTAGGACAACTATGGTGGGATATAGGTGCAGTTAAATATTATAACTATTATCAAAATGATATACAATATCAAACAAATTATTGGGGCAAACCATTCCCTAATGGTATAGTAAATGTTTATGAATGGGTAATGACTGATTTATTACCTGCAGAATGGAATGAGATTGCTGATACTAATGATGGTTTAGACAGGGGCATAAGTGGAATTAGTAGATATGGTGACGAAGTTTACAGCACAAGACTAGTATGGGATAGTGTCGCAGGTAGAAGTAAACCTAAATATTTTTATTGGGTAGCAAACAAAAAGGTATTACCTAGTGTAGAAAATAGAAAATTAACTGCATTTGCCGTCCGCCAATTAATTAATGATCCAGCAGGACAAGGTTATGCTTTTGCGGCACTACAGAGTAAAGATAGAATGGCTCTGTTTAATGTAAAACCTCTACTGTCAGGAAACAATGTTGCATTGAATTTAAGTTATTACACTTTAGATAATCAAGAACAGAATAGACATTTAGAGTACCAAATCTTAACAGACGGAATTGGCTCTAGTAGACCAAATAGAGATATTGAATTAAAATGGTTTGATAGTCTAATAGGTTATGATAGAAAAGATAGACAAGTCCCAGATCCAAGATTAAGTGCAAAAGCAAAATATGGTATTAATAACAAACCAAGACAAAGTATGTTTGTTAATAGAACTGAAGCTCTTAAAGAAGTAATTGAAAGAGCTAACGGTGTTTTAATTAAAAATATTATTGTAGACGAGTTTGACATTAGTAGACTTAGAGAAAGTGATCCACAACCTAATATTACATCAAGAAGATATGACCTAGCAATTGACACATTCCAAGATTTACCTTTTGTAGGTGTAGCAAAGCGTATCACAGCTGAGTTAACACCTACAATTATAGACGGTAGAATTGTGTCTGTAGCTATTACTAATCCTGGTAGAGGTTATATTGATCCTAGTTACACAGAAACATTAACATCAAGATTAGGACCAACCGTTACTGTAAATGGTATAGGTACAGATGCTATAATAGAAACAACAATTGACGAGGTCGGTAAAATTACTAGTGTTAATATTGTAGATCCAGGCGAAGGTTACGATTCTGCTACTACACTTACAGTAAGAAACTTTACTGTTCTAGTTGTAAATGACGATACAGTTTCTAATAAATGGAGTTTATACAATTACAATGGATCTAAATGGAATAGAACAGTAGCGCAGAGGTTTGATACAAATCTATTTTGGGAATACAAAGATTGGTACGAAGATGGGTTCAACGCATTTACTGAAATTAAAGATCTTATAGACTACAGCTATCAGTTAGATGGCTTACAAAACAATGTAGGTGATATTGTAAAAATTAGTAGTGTTGGCACAGGCGGTTGGTTGTTGTTAGAAAAGATAGACGATCAACAAAATGTAGATTACACAGTAAATTATGCAGTAGTTGGTAAACAAAATGCAACAATACAATTTAAGTCAGGGTTGTATGATGTTGAAAATAATTTAACTGGATTTGATAGTAACACTTTTGATACTAATTTTTATGACAATCAGCCTGTTACTGAAACACGTATTATACTTGAAGTTTTGAGAGACAATTTGTTTGTTGACAATCTGAATGACGAATACAACAAGTTATTTGTAGCAAGCCTAAGATATGCATTTAAAGAACAACCTAATATAGATTGGGCATTCAAAACTAGCTTTATTCAAGCAGTACACAATGTTGGCGATTTAAGCCAAAGAATTACATTTAAAAATGATAGCATTGAAAGTTACCAAGATTATATCAACGAAGTAAAACCATACAAAACTAAAGTTAGACAGTATGTAAGTTCTTATGAAAAGGTAGAACCTACAAATACTACAATTTCTGATTTTGATTTACCTCCGAGATATGATTACATTAAACAAAAAATTATTCCTACAAATACAAAAATTAATAACAATGTAATAACTAATCTACCTGATAGTATTGATCAGTATCCTGACAAATGGTGGAAAGATAATGTAGGCTATGAAATTAAAGAAATAACAATAGGTAAAACTGGAAATTTATATGTATTACCTCCTAAAGTTACTATTGAAGGAGGCGGCGGATCAGGTGCCACTGCAAAAGCATACCTAAGTAATAGCAAGTTGAGCAAAATTGAAATATTAACTCCTGGTAGCGGTTATACAAGTATACCTGACGTAGTATTAAACGGTTCAGTATCTGATGGCGGCGAGTTTGGTTCAGCAAGTGCAGTTCTTGGCAATGGTAAAGTAAGAGCAATGCATGTAATTACTAAATTTGACAGAGTTAGCGGAACTCCTTACATACTAGAAGTTAAAAAATCAGAAACATTTACAGGAACAGCAGTTACTAGTGTGTTTAATTTAAAATGGCCTATGAATTTAAATGGTGCTAAAGTTAAAGTTTATCTAAATGGAGTAGAATCACTAAGAAGCGAATATACTTTTGAAAATTATATAGATAAAACAAAAACATATACAAGAGAAAAGGGAAGAATTATATTTACTGATGCGCCTAAGTTAGGCACAGTCGTAAAAGTAGATTATGAACTATCACCTAATTTATTAACAGCCCAAGATAGAATTGAAATGTACTATGCACCTACCTCAGGCATGCTTGGCAAGGACATTACACAGTTAATGGAAGGTGTTGATTTTGGTGGTGTCGAAGTTAAGAGCTTCGATTTTAAAGGTAGCGGTGGCTTTGAAGTAGACGGTTATGGAACAGTACCATATGATATTTACGATAATACATATGAAGATATCATAGTTCAGCTAGATGGATCAACAGTAGAATTTAGTTGGGATAATCCTTTAGAAAATGGTGTTGTATATAATGTATACAAAAATAATGTACGAATTGATGATCCTAATTACCTACATGATAGTTCCAGAGGTGCAAATCCAAATGCTATAATGCGTAGTATTACAGGAGACGGTCAGCAAACAACACTTAATTTAGATGATCTTGTAATACCAAGCACAAATGGTGATGTGTTCATTTTAAGAAAAGTTACAAGTGATGGTAGCTTTAAGCCAGATAGTGCAAGTTACGACACGCAACTATCAGGAGGAGCATTATCATATAATAATGCAAAAGGTATAGATGCGGCAGAAATAATTGTAGACGGAGATAATTTTATTACTCCTATGACAACTACAGGACCTGAAGAACTAGTTCCGGGTAGAATTGCAGATACTGTAGATATTCAAGTTTATCATAGACCAGATGATGGTGCAAGCGAAATAATTAGTAAGTTTTGGACTACTGATGGAGTCAACGGAACATTTGATCTAGGTCAGCATCCTAATAGTATAGATGCTGTGTGGGTCAAATTAGATAATGCTACAATTAAAAAAGTAGATTATACTATTGATTGGGTAAATGATACATTAACGTTTGACACTATACCTACAGCTGGTAAAGTTCTTAACATTGTTACTATGGGTAACAGTGGAGAGAAAATTCTCGACATTGATAAATTTGTAGCAGACGGAAGCACTAATACTTTTGTTACAAATGCAATTTGGACAGATAATGCCACACACTTTGCAAATATAAATGGTGTAGAAATATCAAGTCAGCTTTATAAAACAGATGATGGATTAATTGGTATAGAATTTAATGTTGCACCTCAGATAGGACAAGTAGTAGACTACGGTATTTTCTACGGAAGTAATAAGTCATATAGTTCTACAACTACTCATACTTTTGTTGGTGACGGTAGTACAACAGTATTTGATATACAAACAGATTCTATTGGTGGATTACCTACTCAACATAACACAATAGTAAGTGTTAATGATGTTATACTTCAAGCAGGATATAATATAGAAATGTTAATCGAAGCAAACGAAAGAGAATACTTCATAGAAGATTGGCAATACTATTCTAACAGCGTGAAAACAAGTGAAGTTGAAGTATATCTAAACGATGAATTATTACGCAAAGCAATTGATTATAGATGGAATAGTACAGCAAACAGTATTACACTTACACAAGGAATAGGAGTAGTTGGAGACAAACTAGAAATATTCCTAATGGCAGATGGTGAATATGCATTTGGATATGTAGGTACAGATGAAACAAGCACACAAAGATTTATATCAACTAGAGACAAAGTTTACTTTGACACAGCACCTGTACTAGGATCAACAGTTGAAGTGCAAATGTTTAGTAATCATGATATTCAAAACTTAACTAGAACAAAATATGATTTCTTAACAAGAAAAACTCTTGTTGGAGGTACACAAGCATTCGCAGACTATGTAAGCCTTGCAAATGGCATTATAAAATTAAGAAAAGAAGCGTCTCATGCACAAGATGTTTGGGTTTTCTTAAATGGTGATAGATTAGTAGCAAATGTTGATTACAGAACTACAGATGATCCATATTATATTAAAATATTAAAAAATATCAGTGCAAATGATACTATAGAATATATTGAATGGAGTCAGGAAAAATTAACAGTCAAGTTTGGATTTAGAGAATTTAAAGATATATTGAATCGCGTTCACTACAAACGCATTGATGATAATACTAAGTACAAACTAGCAAGTGATTTAAATTGGTTTGATACAAAAATAGATCTTGTTGATGCAACAGGTTTGAATGCTCCTAGTAAAGCAAGCAAAATACCTGGTGTAGTGTTTATAAATGGTGAAAGAATAGAATATTTTGTGAAACAGGGTAATAGTTTACGTCAAATACGTAGAGGTACACTAGGTACTGGTGTTAATACACTTTTAACTACAGGAACAGAAGTTATTGAACAAGGACCAAGCGAAAATATCCCCTACAGAGATGAAACAATTACTCAAATTTTCACAGCAGATGGCGTTGCAAGCACATATGAATTAGATTTTGATGCTTCAGCTATTGCAACACAGTACAAACAAGATTCGGGATCTACTAAAACTGTAGCTGAAATTACAGCAGATTTATTTGAAGTTTTTGTAGCAGGACGTAGATTACGTAAAAGTGCTATTAGTGTTTACCAAACTGATACAAAAGATGCCCAAGGTAATTTTGTAACAAGATTTGTAGATCAAGATAGCCCAGAAGGAGATATAACAGCAAATGCAGAGTTTACACTTAACGGTAATACAATACAACTTGCAGAAACTCCAACTGATGGACAAAAAATAGTGGTTATTAGACGTATTGGTAAAACTTGGACAAATTTAGGCGAGAGTTTAGCAGATGCAGACAATGACATAGCAAACTTTATTCGTGCTAGAACGACGGAGTTGCCAAATTAATAAATACAGTAGCAGGAAAGACAACATGACGGACATTAAAGACAAATCAGGAGTAGTAGTTAAAGGACACATCAAAATACATGATCCTAATACAGGTGAAGTGTATGTTGATAAGCGAAATGCTATTCACTATGAAAATATGAGTATTGCTCTTGCTGAAAGCCTTGCAAACCAAGGCCAAGGTATGATATATGAAATGAGCTTTGGTAACGGCGGCACAAGCGTTGATCCAACAGGTATTATTACATATCTTACACCAAACTCAACAGGAACTAATGCTAGTTTATATAATCAAACATTTACAAAAGTTGTAGACGATAGAAGTACAAGTAACACAGATCCAGTTAGAAATAAAATAGAAACACGTCATGTTAGCGGAACAAACTATACTGACATTGTTGTTACATGTTTACTCGACTACGGAGAGCCACAAGGACAAGATGCTTTTGATACGTCAAACAGTAACGAAGCACTATATGTTTTTGATGAGCTAGGTTTAAAAAGTTATAATCCGTCAGGTACAGGTAGATTAATTACACATGTAATTTTTCATCCAGTACAAAAATCTTTAAACAGATTAGTACAAATAGATTATACAGTTAGAGTACAAAGTTTGTCAGGAGTGTAATAGATGCCATATACAATTAATTTCACTGACGTTACAAACAAAGGCAGTATAACTGTTGAAGATAATGATATTAACAACCAAACAAGTTTAAGTTTAGTAGGTAGAAACACAACAAGTTATGGTGTTGAATTTAATCAAAACTTTCTAAAACTTTTAGAAAATTTTGCTAACGCATCTGCTCCTGCTAATCCGGTTGAAGGACAGTTATGGTATGACACAACACCAGGCAGTGAACAATTAAAAGTTTATGATGGAACACAATGGATAGCAAGTGGTGGTTTGAAAAAAGCAAGTACAGCTCCTGAGGCATCTAACAGTTTAACAGGTGATCTTTGGGTCGATACAGACAACCAACAATTATATTTGTATACAGGTTCGGGCTGGACATTAGTAGGTCCAGAATATGCAGGAGGTTTAAGCACAGGTGTTAGTGCAACAGTAATCCAAGGCCAAGATAATATTGATTACACAGCATTACTTGTTGAAATAAATCAATTACCTGTTGCTATTATTGCCAGTGATACATTTACACCAAAAGCACAAATTAATGGATTTAACCAAATTAATCCAGGAGTTAATTTAAGCGTTGCAGATATAACTGGTGCAGGTACACCTAAGTTTTTTGGACCTGCAGAACAAGCAGAAAGCCTAATTGTAAATGGGACAAAAATTGAAGCCTCTAATTTTTTAAGAGGAGATGTAGCTAGTACTACAACAGAACAATTAAGAATTAGAACTGATGACGGTATGTTAGTTGGTAGTGGTAACCAATTGTCAATAGGTGTTGAAGGACAAGCAGGTATTATTACACACAATACTAGTGGCAGTTCATTAGACATTCGTGTAAACAATGAAGGCCAAATTAAAACTGTAATGCGTGTAGACAGTACAACTAATATTGGTATTAACAATACAGCACCTAGTGAAGCATTAGATGTTACAGGAAAAATAAAGGTAAGTGACGCTATTACAATTGATGGCACAACTGCAAGTACAAATTTTGGCACAGGTGCGTTAGTTGTAAAAGGTGGCACAGGTATAGCAGGCGATACAAATATTGGCGGTACTTTAAATATTATCGGTGATACTGAAGTAAGAAATATTGTGCCAGACACAACTAATACATATACAATTGGTTCTGCAAGTAACAAATTTAGAAACATTTATGCTACAGACTTTACAGGAAATTTAATTGGTAATGTAACAGGGCAAGTAAGTGGTAGATCAGGTAGTGCTGATAAAATTTCTAGTGCAACTACATTTGCTATGAGCGGTGAAGTAAATGCACCCGCATTTACATTTGACGGACAAGTAGGCGGCAACCAAAAAACTTTTGTTACTACTGTATCTAACAGTTTTATTAGTAATAAAACATTTACGAATGCGTCAACAACTACAGATGAATTTTTATTAAACAGAACGCAAGGACAAGTTGGTCTATATAGAATTAGACAAGAAGATTTGCTGTCAAGTGTTCCTACTAATCCACCAGGTGTAATTTTACCGTATGCAGGAACCACAGCACCTTTAAATTGGCTTATATGTGATGGTAGTGAAGTACTACAAATTGATTATCCTAAACTATTCCAAGTAATAGGATTTAACTATTTACAAGCAAATCTAGTTAGTGATGGCGGTGTTGCTAAATTTGCATTACCTGACTTACGTGGTAGAACAATCGCAGGTCTTGATGATATGGGAGGTACAGCCGCTAATAGGATTACTGGACTTAGAGGTAGCGAACTTGGTAATACTGGCGGTACAGAAGATGTAACGCTTAGTGCAAATCAAATACCAGATCACGAACACGATTTACAAATTGGTCCAGATGGTAATAAAACACAATTTTACACTATACTAGATGCGGCAAAAGGTCCAGGAAGTCCTGCAGAATCAATTGTATTTGATGCACCTACAGGACAAAATGCTGGACAAGCGGCAACATCAAGTGGTAGTGTTGCAGGAACTACAGGTCAAGCAGTGGATATAATGAATCCATTTATGAGTTTGAATTATATAATTTATACTGGGAATGTTTAATGGCTTATAAACTTAATAAAACAGATGGATCATTACTTGTTGATTTAATTGACGGTACTATTGATACAAGTAGTACTTCATTAACTTTAGTAGGGAGAAACTACACAGGTTTTGGTGAATATCTAAATGAAAACTATATAAAACTTTTAGAAAACTTTAGTAATACAAATGCTCCAAGCAATCCTATTACTGGGCAACTTTGGTGGGATACTACACAAGCAAGATTAAAAGTTTATGAAGGCCAAACATTTAAAGCAGTTGGTGGACCTTTCGTTCAAAAAACAGAACCTAATATGGTAGCTGGTGATTTATGGATAGACAACCTTAATGATCAAATATATTTTATGATGGTGAAGGTACTCCAGTACTAGCAGGTCCTTTGTATACAAAAGATCAAGGGCTAACAGGATTCAAAGTAGAAACACTCAGAGATGTACAAGACAGAACAAGAACTGTAGCTAGTTTATACATAGGAAACGCTTCAACTGGAACAGAAAGAGTTGCAGTAATTAGTAACTTAGAATTTACACCTGCTGTTGGTTTTGAGATAGCTGGTATTACAGGAAATATTAAAAAAGGTATCAACATTGTATCTTCTGATTTTATATACGAAGGAACTGCTGACATTGCAAAAGCACTTCTTACATCAAGTGGGCAAAGAGTTGTTGCAGATGATTTCCTTACAACAAGTACGAATAGTATTATATCAGGAAGTTTAACAGTATCCAACAGTGCAGGTATTACTATTGGTCCAAATGCTAACACAGTTATTAGTCCATTAGGTGCTGACTTTGTTTATTCAAATCAATTACTAGATGAAAACGTAATATTTAGAGTTACATCAAGTGGTTCTGGTGCAGGTCAAGTTGATGCAATTTATATTGATGCACAAAATCAAAGAGTTGGCGTCTTTAAATCTAATCCAGATTATACTTTAGATGTCTCAGGCGATTTAAGAATCACAGGTAATTTACTTGTTGAAGGCACACAAGCAAGTATAGATGTTAATAATTTAAGAATTCAAGATAAACAAATAGAACTTGCAATTACAGATGATAGTACACTTGTAACTGATACTGCGGCAGATGATGCAGGTATGGTTGTAAGGGTAACAGGTAATGATAAAAAATGGACTTGGATACAAGCTACAAATTCATGGACAAGCAATGTAAATGCAAACTTAACAAGTGGAAACACATACAAAATAGATGGTAATGACGTATTAAGTGCAACAGCATTAGGTACTGGTGTTACAAGTGCAAACGGTTTATCTAGCATTGGTACTCTCACAAGTTTAGCAGTTGACAACGTTTCCATAGACGGTAATACAATTACAACTACAGGCGGTGGCTTAAACTTAACACTAGCAGGTAATTTAGACCTAACAAATAATAATAAAATTACAGGACTAGGTGTGCCTAGTGCAGATACTGATGCGGCTTCTAAAGTTTACGTTGATGAACAAATTGCGGCGGCCGCGATATCATTCAGTATGGATGCAACAGGACTTAATGACACACAGATCGGTCTTGTTCTTGAAGATCTTGTTCCGGCATCATCAGTTGCGGCAAACGGCACAATAGCAAGAATACACTGTACATCACTTGCAGGTGCAACAGTAAGTAATATTGATATTACCGCTGTAACAACAAAATCATTCATTGCTGTAGATTCAGCTGGTGTACAGAATGAATCTGTGCTTCAAGATGTAGCTTTTGGAAGCGCAACAGGTACAGTTAGTGTAACTATAACAAGAGCTTTAAAAGAATATGTAACAAGCAGTGGCGCTTGGACATTTAGTCAGGATCTAGTGTCAAGTGTTTAAGATAAATATATTAAATGTAAAGGTTGAAACATGGCATATACGATAAACAAATATAGCGGAGCAACATTAGTAGTTGTTCAAGATGGTACAATAGACACAACAACAGATTTAACGTTTGTTGGTAAAAATTATGCTGGGTACGGTGAAATACAAAACGAAAACTTTTTGTTTTTGTTAGAAAATTTTTCCGGAACATCTCAACCACCTAAACCAGTAAGCGGACAAATATGGCACGATCAAGCCACAAATAAAATTAAATTTTATGATGGTAGTAAATTTAAAACTACAGGTGGCGCAGAAGTTGCTACTACTCAACCAACAGGTTTAACTACTGGTGATTTTTGGTGGGATTCAGGAAACAACCAACTTTACACATATAACGGAAGTAGTTTTATTTTAGTAGGTCCGCAAGGTACAGGAACAGGTTTAACACAGATGCAATCACGTACAGTTCGTGATACGCAATCTGTCAACCACAGTATTATTGCCGCAACCATCGATGACGAAGTTATTTTTACAATTAGCTCACAAGAATTTACTATTGATTCAACTGATCCTGCAAACGCAATTACTGGATTTGATGTAATCAAAAAAGGTACAACATTGGTAAACACCCAAGCGGCAACAAACGGTGTTACAACTACTAATCATTATTATTGGGGTACTTCAAGTAACGCATTAAAATTAAACGGAATTGATGCAAGTTCTTTTGTGCAAACAGTTCCAGGACAACCAACAACATTTTCAACAACAGTGCGTTTTCCAGATAGCGGAATAACTATAGGTGATCAAAATGATTTACACTTATACATTGAAAACGGTAACCAAGGTGTAGTTGCAAACGAAGTTGGTGTTAACAATGTAATAAAATTAAAAACAAGTAACGCAAACAGTACACAAATTACAAGTGCTATTGTACAATCAACAGGAATTAATCCTGGATCTACAAGCACATATACACTTGGTTCAAGCACAGCAAAATGGAGCGATGTGTGGGCTGACAATTTAAGAGGAAATGCAACATCAGCTACTGCTATTTTATACAACAGTGCATCTTATGCTGGTGATACTAGTGCTACAGCAAATACTACTGCACTAAGAGACAATTCAGGTGATATTTTTGCAAACTTTTTCAGAGGAACTGCTATTCAAGCTCAGTATGCTGATTTAGCAGAAAAATACACAACAGACAAAGAATATCCAGTAGGTACAGTAATGGCTGTTGGAGGAGAAGCAGAAACAAGAGCGGCAAAAGTAAGTGATTTTGCTATTGGAGTTATTTCAGATAAACCTGCATATTTAATGAATGCAGAATCAGATGGACACCCTATTGCTTTAAAAGGTCGTGTTCCTGTAAGAGTAACAGGTCCTGTATCTAAAGGACAGGCTGTTTACGCATGGCAGGATGGTGTTGCTTCTACTATTTCAAGTAATGGATTGGTTGGAGTTGCACTAGAGTCAAGTAATGACGACGGCGAAAAGTTAATCGAGTGTGTGTTAAAAGTATAAATATTTAAAACACGCACATAATAGGAAGTGAAGTAATGGCAGTAAACGACATTATAACATCTGCAAGATACAACAATGCTCAAGGTAGAGTTGCCGCAGTTTTAGGTAACGGTTCGGGTAATGAAGGTTACGGACAAGAAGTAACAAGCCAGCAAGTATCAAGCGGTTTAAGAGTAACTGCACAAGACATTAACAATCTTTTTACAGATCTTAATAAAATTAAAATACATCAAATCGGTGCAGTGCCAAACAGCATTGCAACAGTAGCAATTGGTGACACCATTGCAGAAGATACAAGTGACGGTGATGTTTTAAAAGGGTTTGCAGACTATGAAGATTTTATTACAGTAATTGAATCACCTGCAGAAAGATTTAAATTAGCAGTTGCACAAAGTAGTGACGATAATGCCGCAAAAATTGCCGAAAGAAGAAATCAATGGAGAGCTCCAATTGATACTGAAATTACTATGACATTTGATGATGCAGATCATAGAAGGCATTTTTTTAATGCAGGCGGGTCTTTAACCATGATAAGTGCATTAAGTAACACACCAGTTTCAGGTGATAGTGTTGCTAAAAGCCAAGACTGGGCAAATATCCTTGCAACAGCAGGCACTGTCAGTATTAATTATGATACAACTAGCACTACTGGACAAGGTACACCATCTGCGATTGGAAATTATGATTTAACTACTTCATACCAAGAAATTTACAGAAGAAGTGCAACAGGCGTTTACGGAAATAATAATTATATTATCGAAGCAAAAGCACCTGATGCAAAAACTATTGCTATTAGATTTTACTACTATGATCATAATCCTGGTGGTTACAAAATTGACGAACCAGTTCAAGGAGTTCTAAAAGCACAAGTTGGATATGTAAGAGCAAGCGGGTTGTATGTAGATGTTGCATTGCCTGCTTTTGCAATAACTAATGCCTTATAGGCAAAGTATGGAGATTAAAATATGGCAGTCGGTGATATTATCACAGCCAACAATTATAATGCAGTCCAAAATAGGGTAGAAGCTATCTTAGGAAATGGTAGCGGCACCGAAGGATATGGCGAAACTACAGCAAGTAATAATGTTGCTGTAGACGATATAATTTATGCCAATGATCTAAACGCACTATACACAGATTTTGACAAAATTTATAGACACCAAGCTAATTCATCTCCTGCAGGTTCTTTGGCGATTCCTGCTGTTGAAGATTTAATTGCATGGGACACAAGTGATAATCCTAACGGCGTACTTAAAGGATGGCAAGACTATATAGATTTTATGGCACTTGTTGAAGCAGATCCTCAAAGATTTGCACTTCATCCTACACAAAGTACTTCTAATAATAATGTAGCAACTCTAACCCGTACAGCTCAATGGAATACAAACCTAAATGGATATTACAGAGCTACGTTCACAAGTGAAGATACACGTAGACACTTTTTTAACAGTGGCGGTAGCATAACATTTGAAGTAAATCTTGTTAGTACAGCATCAGGTGGAAACATTAACAAAACTAATGACTGGGCAACAATGTTGAGTAATTCTGGTACAGTAAGTTTTAACTATAATAGTACAGCAAGTGACAACAGTGGTACAGGATCAGCAATAGGAAATTATCAACTTACAAATAGTGAACAACAACTTTACCGTAAAACAGGAAGTGGTGTTTACGCAGATAACAACTATTACATTAGGGCAAGAAATATTAGTGCTACTGTAATAGAATTCCGTATATGGATGAATGAAGCTGATACTGGTAGTACAAGCACTGCTAAAGGTGTTGTACCTATTGATGAATACGTACAAGGTAATCTTACACATCAAATAGGATTTGTACGTGCAAGTGGTGTTTATGTAGATGTAAATGCTCCTACAATCGTAAGACACAGCAATTTTGCAGGCAGTTAATACTTGACAAATCTCCCAAAAGAACATATAATATGTCTATAATATGGAGTAGTTTATGGATGAAAGACTTTCAGCCGCACTAGAACGTGCAGAATTTGTCAAAGCATTTCAAGATCAAAAAAGAATATTACTAGAAAAGTTTAAAAATGATTGTGTTTGCTATTATGCAGGCGGAACATTTTCTATTGATATTTCTCTTATAAATTATGCTTCAGCAAATAAGGATTTGACTATTATTGTGGACAGCAATAATATTCCTATAGAACTGAATGGTGATGATTTTTATGATCATATAAAAAATCAATATAATATTGCAAAAGAGTCTTACTACAAAGAATATAAAAAACTTTGTAAAAACAGAAAAGTTGAGGATTTGTTCGGTGACTAAAGGAGTTTTAGTCTTTGCACGTAATAATGAATCTATAGATTATATTAAACAAGCTAAGTTTCTCGCAAAACGTGCCAAGCAATATTTAGATTTACCTACAACACTAGTTACTGATAAAGAACTAGATGATGATACATTTGACAATATTATTGTTGAAACAAAAGAATATCAATACACTAGTAAAGGATATAATAATGGTATATCTTCAACTGTTTTAACATTTAAAAATAGTAGAAGGTCAATGTCGTATGACTTATCTCCCTACGATGAAACTATTGTACTAGATAGCGATATTTTGATTTGTGATAAAACATACCTAAATTGTTTTGAACAACAAGAAGACTTTTTATGTTATAAAGATTCTTATGATTTAGGACAATTAAGAAATTATCATGAGTTTGATAAAATTAATGACAGCAGTGTAGACTTTTATTGGGCAACTTGTTTGTTTTTTAGGAAAACAAAAACTAATAAAATATTTTTTAATTTAATAAAACACATTGAAGATCATTACAATCATTATAGATTGCTTTACAATATTCAAAGTCAAACATTTAGAAATGATTTTGCATTTAGTATTGCTATACATATTATGAACGGACATCAAAAAGGTACGTTTGCAGGTGCAATGCCAGGAAAATTATATTATACAACAGATAAAGATGTATTGTTAAACATAAAAGATGATAGTTGTATGTTTCTTTTAGAAAATCCAGACACTAATTTGTTTACACCTTTGCGTACAAAAGGTATAACAGTACATGCGATGAATAAATTTAGCTTACAGGATGTATTATGAGTAGAGGATTTTTAATTTTTGCACAGAATAATGATCAAGACGATTATGTAAAGCAAGCATACCTTTGTGCATTAAGTGGTATACACAGCGGAAATAAAAATTTTACGCTTGTAACTGATAACGAAGTACCAAAAACATACTACAATGTCTTTGATAATGTAATATATTTAGAAAAAGATAAAGCACAAGACAGTGATTGGAAAATAGAAAACAGATATAAAGCATATGAGCTTACGCCCTATGACGAAACTATTGTATTAGACAGTGATACTTTAATACTAGATAAAATTAATTGGAATAAATTTAACACAAATTTGTATTTTACACAAAATCCAATAACTTATAGAGGCGAAGATATAAATGAAACATACTATAGAAAAGCATTTATGTACAACAATTTACCTAACATTTATATGGGTATGTATTATTTCCGAAAAGATGAAAATGTTGAACAATATTTTTTAACACTTGAACTTGTTATGGAAAATTGGAAGGATTTCTATACAATATTTTGCTATCAAAACAAACCAAATCATGTTAGTGTAGATGTATGTTCTGCTATTGCTTGTTTAATAGTTGGATATAATGTACAGCAAAACACAGATGTGGTACCTTTTGTACACATGAAGCTACATGCCCAAAATTGGGTGTACACAAATGATAGTTGGCAACAAAAAGTAAATTGGTATATGAAAGATAGACTAAAAATTGGCAATTATACCCAACATGGAATATTTCATTACACTGAAAAAGATTTTTGTGATAAGATTTTAGAAAGATATAACGATGTATTGGTGTAAATTTGATAAAGCTACCGGACAAATTACAGGACTGTCAAATGTTAAGCCTGACGAAGAAAATATTTTTGAAATAGATGAAGATACATTTGTAAAATTTAGGACTAAAGCGTCTGAAAGGAAAAACTATATTGTAAAATACAGTGTAACAAAAAAAGATTATGTGCTAGTTCCTTACAAGGATGAAAAAACAGTATTTGATGTTAGAGAAATATTTGTTGAAGCAACAAGTGACAAAAATAGTCAATGTTTAATTACAAAAAATCAAAATGGTTATGTAGTGAGTATTAATGTTACAAAAGAAGATGAAATTTTATTACATCCGCATAGACTTTGTAAATTTAGTGTAACAAAAAAACACGATCCTCACTATTTGATAAGAACATTTGAAGCAACAGTAGAACAAATAACAAATAAGCACCAAGTCAGCTTTATAGATGATGATGAAAAGGAAGATGTAAGTATATACACACCTAAAATTTTTGATTCGTATGGGGTAATTAATGACAACGTATAAAATAATTGACTTTGATATCATTTATCTAAGCTATGATGAACCAAACGCAGAAGAAAATTATGCTGATTTGTTAACAAAAGTGCCTTGGGCAAAACGTGTGCATGGTGTTGAAGGTTCAGATGCGGCGCACAAAGCCTGTGCAGAAATAAGTGATACTTATAGATTTGTTACAGTTGACGGTGATAACAAAATTAATCCAAATTTCTTGAATCAAGTTATTTCTTTCCAACCTGGTGTTGATTTGTCCCGTCATGTTATTAGTTGGACTGCTGATAATTTAATTAACGGATTGCAATATGGCAATGGAGGAATTAAATGTTGGGATAAAGAAACTGTTTTACGTATGAAAACGCATGAAAACGCAGATCCTGGCAACACAGCGGCTGGTATAGACTTTTGTTGGGATTTAGAATATGTTCAAGTAAGTGAACTTATGAGTACTATTCATAATAATGCAACTCCGCATCAAGCGTGGAGAGCAGGTTTCCGTGAAGGCGTAAAAATGTGTCTAATAGAAGGTAATAAGCCTAAAGCTAAAGATTTAATACATAATCATTGGAAAAATTTAGAACGACTATATGTATGGAGTACAGTTGGTGCTGATGTCAAAAACGGAATGTGGGCAATATATGGTGCTAGAGAAGGCATGTACAAAACTATGTGTACTGATTGGGATTATGTAAATGTACGTGATTTTGAATATCTTAATAAAATTTGGAATGACGAATATAGTCAAATTACAGAAAAAATGCTTCCTTTCGAAATCCAAGGCTTGGGTGAAACACTACGTTTTGATTTAGATATTCCTATTCCTGTTGTTCCTTTTGACGAACAGCAAAGTGCCTTTTACAAAACTACTTACAAAAATCCTGCTAGACCTGTGCATCATTTAATTAGTAACAAGTTAGGAAATGTAAGTCCTGCACCAATTGAGCAAAACGATGTATACGATATCGTAATGATTAGCTATAACGAAGAAAATGCTAATGAAAATTATGAAGCTCTCAAGAAAAAATTTCCAAGAGCACAGAGAATACACGGAGTAAAAGGAATACACCAAGCTCATGTAGCGGCCGCAAATCTATGCACAACTGAAATGTTTTGGATTGTTGACGGAGATGCTGTACTAGAATCTGATTTTAATTTTGATTATATTGCAAAAGATACTAAAGCTGTCCATGTGTGGAGAAGTGTTAATCCTGTAAACGGAATGCAATACGGTTATGGTGGATTGAAATTATTCCCTACTCAAATGACAAGAGATATGGACGTTAACACTCCTGATATGACAACAAGTATAAGTAACAGATTTGTAAAAATGGATGTAATTTCTAATACCACAGCATTTGATACAAGTCCTTTCAACACTTGGAAAAGTGCATTTAGAGAATGTTGCAAACTATCGTCTAAAGTAATTAACAGACAAAAAAATGACGAAACAGAAGAACGTTTACATATTTGGTGTAACGTAGATTTAGGACACAAATATGGTAGTTATGCACTAGCGGGAGCAAGAGCAGGTAAAGATTATGGCGAAGCAAACAAAGATAACAAAGATGCACTCCGTAAGATAAACGATTTTGATTGGTTAATGGAAAAATTCCAGCATGACTACCCAGATGAAAAGGTACAAAAAATAGTTTCAGTAGATGCACCAGTTATACAACAACCTAAAAAAATAGAGGCTGTGCAAGCTACACGCCAAGTTGTTTTATCTGACAGAGATAATGATATTGTTGATATTTTAGATAGATTTGAAATTTTGTATGGTGAAAAACTTGCAAATATTAGACGTTTTTATAATGACGGACATATACTTGATTTGCTAAAAATTATAGGTGATGAAAATCTTCGCAAATATATAAGTGAGAAAAATTATCACAGTATGTTTAGATACTTAGAAACTAAAGGACATGATGTAGACGAATTACGTAAAGTATTTTTAGAAAAAAACTTACACAGTTTATTTAGGTTACTAGGTGAAGATTATGAAGATTTGCGTAAAAGTGTAACTGAAGAAAATTTGCACAGCATTTTTAGACTGCTAGGTGATGAGCATGAAGAATTACGCAAAGCAGTAACAGAAAAAAATATTCACAGTCTATTTAGACTGCTTGGTAATGAGTTTGAAGACCTACGCAAGGCGGTACTAGAACAAAACTTACATGCCCTATTTAGAGTAATCGGTTTAGACTACGAAGAATTACGCAAAGCAGTGACCGATGAAAACATTCACAGTATATTTAGATACTTGGGCGATAATTATTATGACCTAAGACAAGCTGTTGTTAGCAAAAATCCAAACGACATTTTTAAATTTATAAATGGCCATGACGATTTGCGTAAAATATTAGTATCTGATAATGAACATTCTTTGTATAGATTGTTAGAAAAAGATGAAACTGTTGAAAATTTAAAATCAGTTGCTTTTGACAATAATATTTGGGCATTGAAAAAATTAGAACCAAGTATAAAAGACGAAGTTTTATTAGCTATGGATAATAATTATGATAAACTTTGGAATATATTAGAAAAATATACAGAAAGCAAATTGATTAAACCATTGCGTACATTACACACTAATAATGTAGAATATGATAAAGATTGTTTAAGTAGAGGACAATTAAAAAGTAAAAAATGGTTGGTAGATAGATTAGAAAAACTAGATGAATATTTAGGCGTAGTGTTTTTATGTGCAGGTTGGTATGGCACAATAGTTCCTATGTTCCAAGAAAGAAAATTAAAGTTTCAAAAGTTTAGAAATTTTGATATTGATCCTAGCGCAATACAAATAAGCGAAATTTGGAATAAAGATTTAGTTAATGACGATTGGAAATTTAAAGGTACTGTTGCAGATATTCATGAAATAGATTATGAAAATTATGAATTCGAAACTTTAAAATCAGACGGAACATTAATAAAAATTGTAGATCAACCTCATACAATTATTAATACAAGTTGTGAACACATAAAAGACTTTGACAAATGGTATGCAAAATTACCTGTAAATAAATTAATTGTACTACAAAGTAATGATTATTTTTCAATTGCAGAACACGTAAACTGTAGTAAAGATCTACAAGAATTTAGTGAAAGTGCTCCTATGGAACGTGTGTTATATGAAGGACAATTAGAACTTGGGGAGTACAGGAGGTTTATGAAAATTGGATACAAGTAAAATGTCAATTAGAGAATTACAAAAAGAAAGTGCAAGAGCCTTAAGCACAATGGAAGCTACTAACAATAACATATACCAATTTAATAAACAGGCACATCACAATAGTCAAAATTGGTATAAAGCTGTAATAGACTGGTATGTAAATCAATACGGAGATTTGCCTAGTAAAACAGGACCAGGGAAAGATGTAACACTAGTACTAGATGATTAATTTAAAAATAATAGACAATTGCCAGTATAATAACTACATTAACGAAAAAACTATAAATGAAATAATTGGACCATATGTTAATAATATAGTTATTAAAGACGCAGTTAAACCATTTATCATTCCAATATTCATGCCTTTGTTAAGGTTTAGAACTTCTGTATGGGAAAATAATATTACAAAATTTTTACAGCAAAACAAAGAAGAAACTGATTTGCCTTATTGTAAAATTGTATTTTTTGATATACACGAAGCACATTTAGATTATATTAATGTTGTTGACAGAATTGCTACAACAATAGATAAGAAGGTGTATTTCTTTTCTAATAACAAATTACTCAACGATACGCAACATGTTAAACATGTATATTGTGATACGTTTTTAAATTATATTAAACCGCAAGAAGATATTTTAGATTATAATAATATTGAAAAAAGATATATTAATTTAACAAGAGTTGCATCTGATCATAGAATTATGCTTGTAGATAGATTGATTAATGAAAAATTATTTTACAGTGGTTATAATACTTGGTCTAATGCACACAATAATTGGGAAATAAACAAAAGTAAATTTCCTAATAATAAAATTGATACAGTAGTTTTTAATAAATTAGATGTAGAAGATTTGGATAATACAAATCCAAATAATTTTTCTCCTATAGAATTTTGTAAAAAAAGTTTTACAATGATAGTTACAGAAACTAAAGTAGACAATACTATTTTTCAAACTACAGAAAAAACTTATAGACCTATTGCTTTAGGTATGCCTTTTATTATTTTAGGAAATCCTGGTACACTGTACAATTTAAGGCAAAGGGGTTTTTTAACATTTGATAAATTTTTTAATGAGAAATATGATTTAGATCTTCCTATAGAACAACGCATAGAATATATTATAAAAACAATTAAAAAATATTCTAATATGCCCATTGACATATTAAAACATGTAAGAAAAGAAATGGAAGAAATCTGTAAACACAATTTAGAATTGTACAAAAATTTACAGTATAATTATGTAAAAGAGAATTTAAAATTAGTTTCAAAGGGAATGTTATGAATATAACAATGATAGGATTGGGAAAATTAGGTTTACCTTGTGCAGAAGAAATGGCCAAACACGGACATAGAGTACATGCATATGACATCAAAAAGAAACAAACAAAAAATGTTTTTCAATTTCCTAATATAGCAGGCGCAGTTGCGTCTAGTGATTACGTTTTTGTAGCAGTACCAACTCCTCATGTAAACGAATATGACGGAGCACAACCTACAAGTAATTTAGAACCAAAAGATTTTGATTATACTATAGTTGAAAATGTGTTACAAGAATGTAACAAATATATGAATAAAGAACAAGAGCTAGTTTTGATAAGCACAGTGTTACCAGGCACATGTCGTAGGTTAGCAAAACTTGTAACAAATACAAACTTTGTATACAATCCATATTTGATTGCAATGGGCACTGTTAAACAAGATCTTGTTAATCCTGAAATGATTATTATTGGAGGTAATAGTACCCTAAAAGAATTTTATAATACATTTACAAAACGCACAAGGTATGTTGAAGGTACATATGAAGAAGCTGAATGCGTAAAAGTTTTTTACAATACGTTTATTAGTGCTAAAATTTCTCTTGTAAATATGATGCAAGATGTTGCCCAAAAATTAGGCAATGTAAATGTTGATGTAGTTACAGATGCACTTGCTAAAAGCACTAAACGTATTTCAAGCAGTGCATATATGAAAGCAGGAATGGGAGACGGTGGTGCTTGTCATCCTAGAGATAATATTGCATTAAGAAAACTTAGTAAAGATTTAAATTTAGGTTATGACATTTTCGGCGCAGTTATGGATTCAAGAGAAAAACAAGCTGAAAACATGGCTATAGAAATATTAAAGTATGGGAATAAAATAAAATTTAGTAGTGACAGTTATAAACAAGGTGTTGAAATGAACGATGGTTCTTATAGTTTACTAGTTCAACACTTTATAAAAAAACACGGAGGCTGGTTAGTAGACAATCCATCTGTATATGTTTTAGTCCATCCTACCGATACTCCAATGGAAGGTGTTATAAATTTTGATCCATGGAGGGTGCAAACAGGAAAGGATGTTGTACGATATGGCGACACTAGTAGTAGTTGATGCTTGGGATCACTGTGAAAGAGAAGATTTAGAACAGTTTCCTTACTTAGAAAAACAAATGCACAGTTTTGGTGCATATCTAAATACTTGTTTAGATGTAATTAGAAAACAAGAACATGCGAAAGTTGTGCATCTAAAAAATGGTAGAATGCTAATGCCAGAAATTAATTGGGAAGGTGAAATGCGTATAGATCATATAGAAGATTTACCTATGGATGATTTTACTTATTTTTGTGGATTTCATATTGGCATATGTATTAAGAAAGCAATGGATAGGCTAGGAAGACCAAATAGTGGTCTTGTTATTAATTTAAGTAATTTGTTTCCAACACATGGTTGGGATCAAGATAGTAAAATTAAACAACATAAAAATTTTTTATGGAGTGCAAAGCAAGGTTTTGAACCAGCGCAAATTAGGATCGGTGATACATAATGTACCAATATGAAGATATAAAAGAAGTACACTTAGAAATTACACAACGTTGTCAAGCGGCTTGCCCTATGTGTGATCGTAATATGAATGGTGGCGCAGATAATCCACATATTACAAATGCAGAATTGTCTTATAAAGAGTGCGTAAAGATATTTAAACCTTCCTTTATAAAACAATTAAACACAATGTATATGTGCGGCAACTTAGGAGATCCTATAGTTGCTAAAGACACACTTGAAGTATTCAAGTACTTTAGAGAACATAATCCTAAGATGTGGTTGAGCATGAACACAAACGCAGGAGCAAAAGATGAAAGTTGGTGGCGTGAACTTGCAAAGATTTTTGGACGTCGTGGTGCTGTCATTTTCTCTGTTGACGGGCTTGCCGATACTAATCATTTATACAGGCAGAATGTTGTTTGGGCAAATGTAGAACGTAATATGAAAGCGTTTATTAGCGCAGGAGGCAGAGCTCGTTGGGACTTTTTAATTTTTCAACACAATGAACACCAGGTTGATGAAGCTGAAAAACTTGCACAACAATGGGGTGTTGAACGTTTTATAAAAAAGAAAAGCGGTAGATTTATTACTAGTGATATTAAACCTAAACATTCACATCAAGCAGTAAATCGTAAAGGTGCAGAAACACAAAAATTAGAACAACCAACTGAAGAAAAGAATAAAAATCTTGCACTATTAAAACAACAAGAAATTGCAAAAACTTATGGTAGTATGAAAAACTATCTTGATAAATGTAGCATAAATTGTAAAGTTGCACAGCAAGGTAGTATATTTGTTACAGCAGAAGGATTACTAATGCCTTGTTGTTGGACAGCTGGTCGTATGTACAAGTGGTGGCATAGTGATCCGCGTGTTGAACAAGTGTGGGATCATATAGACAGAGCAGGTGGAAAACAAGGCATAAGTATTATTGACAATGATATTAAGCACGTAGTTAATGGTAAACTTATTTCTAGCATAACAAAAAGTTGGAACAAAGAAAGTATAGCTGATGGTAAACTAGGTGTTTGCGCTCAGAAGTGTGGTTCTGAGTTTGATCCATTTGCGGAGCAATTCAAATGAAGTACCTAACAAAAATAAAAGAATTGCAAGTTGAGATTAGTAATTTTTGTAACGCAGACTGTTTAGGATGTCTCCGTAGTGGAGAAAAAGCAAAACGGGTAATACATAATCAAAAAGCATATTTTGTAGAGCCCTCTGCTTTTGCAAATGTGCTTACAAGTGAACATGGAAAACATCTAGAAACTATTGAGTTTTGTGGAACAATAGATGAACCATTAGCACATCCAAGATTCTTAGATATATTAAATGTGATATATGATATTAATCCTAAACTTTCTGTAAGGATACACACAAATGGTGCTGTAAGAGATAATGATTTTTATATTGAACTTGGAAATAAAATTAAACAGTTAGGGCCAAACAGTGAAGTAAGATTTAGCATAGATGGAAAAGCTCACAGTGTTTGGTTATATAGAGGTATAAAAAATTACGATTCAATTATAAAAAATGCAAAAACATATATAGATACTGGTGCACGAGCAGTATGGCAAATGTTAAGTTTTCCGTGGAATGAAAATGAAGTAGACGATTGTAAAACTTTAGCTAAAGATTTAAATTTTAAAAAATTTGTTTTACGTCGTGATAGAAGTCAAGCGTCTAAAATGAGTGAACAAGAAATAGAAGTTTATAGAGCAACAAAATTTGATTACCCTCCAATAAAAGAAATCACAAACAAAGATGAAATTGTAAAAGATTACATGAAGGATATCAAAACATATATTAAAAGCGACTTTGACGATTTTGAAATAAGTTGTCATTTTCAAAACGAATATAAAATGTTTATTGATTATAAAAGTAGAATTTGGCCATGTTGTTTTCTTGCAAATAATGAAATGAGACACAGTTATTATAATGTAGAATATGACAATAAACTTTTTAGTAAATATGGAGAAGATTTCAATAATTTAAATTTACACAAATTTGATGACATAATGAACGGAGAATGGTTTGCAGAATCTCTTACAGAAAGTTGGAATAATGACCACACTATAGATTCAGGTTGTCTAGCTGTTTGTGTAAAACAATGTAGCAAAAAATCAATACCAATAGGAAAACACTTAATGGAGGATGTAAGCAATGGATAGAAAAGTCCCTCATTATTATTGGGGAGGATGTAGTTTTACCTTGGGTGCAGAACTACAGCATGAAGAAAATAGATTTAGTAAACTTGTATCAAGAAATTTTGAAGCAAAAGAAGTAAATGAATCTCGTGGCGGTGCTAGTAATTTTAGAATATTAAGAAAATTTATTGATGCATCTAATAAACAGGTTTTTAAATTTGTTTTTATTATGTGGACAAACTTTGATAGATTTGAACATTGGGCAGGTAGAGAAGACGGAGGTTTTGATCCTATTACTGCCTTTAGACTTTTTCCTGAGGAAGCTGAAAATAAACATGGGACATGGAATCACTTTAAACAATATAACGGTAGAGAAAAAGTGAGACAAGCTCTTATAGACTATCAACTTAATATTAGAACTAGAGCACATCAAGTAGCAGAATTTTTACAACAGGCACTTACAGTACAAACTATTTGCCGTGCAAAGCGTATACCCTATATGATGACTTTCTACCAACACCAGCAAACAATTAAAGTAATAAAAAATGTTTTGGAAGATTTATGTGTTGAAAATGAACAAGCATATGAATGGATGCTAGAAAAATATAATCTAATAGACTGGAAAACACCTTATTGGCTAGATAGTAAAGACTTTGCATTTTTAGAATACACTAAACAAAATAATTATGACATAGGACCCGATGGACATCCATTAGAAGATGCACATGCAGGATTATCTCAACTAATTATTAATCAATTACATCATTACGAGGCTTCAAAATGAAATTAAAATGTCATTGGGCATTGTCTGCCATTAATTATAAAAACAATGACCGTATCGCCGCATGTCCTAGAATGCAAGGCACTCTTGCAAGTATAGACAAAAATGTCATTCCAAGTAGTTTTTATAATAATGAAGGCTTTAAAGCTCTGCGTAAAAGTTTAGATAGCGGAATCTGGCCTGACACTTGCACTAGTTGTAAATCTTATGAAGAAATAAAATATAAGAGTTATAGACAAAAAGCAAATACTACACGATGGACTGACAACTTGTTAAATTATTTTAACAAGGAAACAGGAGAGGTTGATTTCAAAGCACTTGAGTATATCGAAGTTCGTTTTTCTAATGCTTGTAATTTAAGTTGTTTACATTGTTCGCCTCAGTGGAGTAGTAAATGGCAAAGCATACTAAAAAATGTTGAACCGACAAAAGATGACTATAAAAATGAAGTACATAATATACTAGAACCTGCTAGTAATCAAAGTTGGACTATTGATCAAGTTGATAAACTTACAGACGATTTAATAACAAACTTTCCTAATTTGAAACATATAGATGTTGGCGGCGGAGAACCACTTTACCAAAAACAATTTTGGAAATTTTTAGAAAATATGCAAAGCCATCCAAACTTAAAAAATATGACTATAACATGTATTAGTAATTTTAACACAAAAGTTGATTATGTAAAGTTATCAAAACTTTTTTTAGGCTTCAAAGAAAGTGTAATACGAATTAGTTTTGATGGTGGAAAAAAGATATATGAATATTTTAGAAATGGCAAGTATGATAACATAATAAAAAATATACAAACATTCAAAATTAATAATAGCACTACTATTATAGAAGGAACTAATACAATATCAATATACCAGATATTAGATATTGAAAATATTATTAATGATCTTTTAGAAGCTCCGATTGATCGAATACATCATAGTTTTGTGCAATATCCTAAATACTTGTCAATGGCTGTAGTTCCAAAATTAAAAGATTTACATGCAAAAACTTTTGAGATTGAACAAAAAATAGACCTTATAAATTTGTCAACTACACAAGAAGATAAATTAAAAACAAAAGGTAAGCGCAGAGGAGTTGTTAAAATGTTACAAGAAATTAGACATGTAACAAAAAAATCTGCACTAGATACTAATTTACAAAAACAGTTTGTATATTATGCAAATAGAATGGACAAAATTAAAAATACATCATTTAAAGATGTATACGGAAAAACCGTAGAAGAGATTATGTATGGATAGCTTTTGCCCTTTACCTTTTATTCATAGTTGCACAAACGTAGGCGGCAGGAACAAACCATGCTGTAGATTTTCAGATCATGAATATAATGATCGTGTTTCTCCCGATGAATATTTCATAGGAGAAAAATTAGAACAAATTAGGAAACAAATGTTAAATGGACAACCTGTAAAAGGTTGTAAAAAATGTTATCTTGAAGAAGCTAACGGTTTGCGAAGTATGCGTAATTTTGCAAATGACCAGTGGAGTGAAAAATACGACATAGATAAACCTACAGTAAAATATATTGAAATAGGATTAAGTAATCTTTGTAATTACAGTTGTGTTACTTGTGATGCTAGTTATAGTACAACTTGGTGGAACGATGTAGATAAAGTAAATGAAACAGGAATTGACAAAGCAAAACCAGAACAGCAAATTGTATATACAAAAATACCTAGTAAAGAAATGCTAAGAGAGGTAGAAAAAGTAAAATTATTAGGGGGTGAGCCATTTATGGAAAAAAATAACTTGTTATTTTTAGAAAAACTTAATATAGAAAACATAACACTTGAACTAGTTACAAATGGAAGTATTCAACCTAATAAAGAATGGAAATACATTTTAAATAATTGTAAAGAATTACAAATCACAATTAGCGTTGATGGTATAGGACAAAGTGCAGAGTGGAATAGATATGGAACTAATTGGAATAAAGTTGATAAAACTATAGACTATTTTAAAGAGCTTGTGTTTGGTACTATGGATAAAAAACATAAAATTAATTTGCACACAGTAATACACGCTATGAATGTTTTAGATGTTGACGAAGTAGAAGATTATTTTGAAAAAAAATTAAACGGTCCCCGCACACCTTCACACCACGGCATTGATTTTTTATCAATGCCTAGTTGTTTAAATATTTTACTTTTACCTGATAAGGCAAAAAAATTTATAAATGATAATGTAAAAAGCACAAGAGTTAAAAAGTTTTTACAAAAAGATGTAAAATGTAACAAGGATGAAAATCAAAGACTATTAGATTATGCAAATAAGTTGACAAAAATAAGAAAAAATGCTATAATGACAGATAAAACTAAAGAACTTTTGGAGATAGTACGTGAAGCAACCAACTAATAGTCCTACATTTTGTATCTTACCATGGATACATGTAAATGGGAGTGTGGGCGGAGGTTATAGGCCTTGTTGCAACAGCGAAAGTTATTTTGATTTTAAGGATGATAATAACAGTATTAAGCAAGCATTTGAAAGTAGCAGTATGGACGAAATACGTTCATATATGCAACAAGGTAAAGAACATCCTGCTTGTGAAGTTTGTTATGCACGAGAACGTAATAAAGGTTTAAGTTTTAGGCATACATATACTGTTGATAAATTTAAGGAGTTTGTAGACCCGAATGCTGATGAACGAATCAAATATCTCGACTTGCGTTTTGATAA
>Ga0181591_10000299_pt1 | contig 37876 bp, 34 predicted proteins | sample 071ome_33_FD_133757 | JGI IMG/M metagenome (GOLD analysis project Ga0181591, IMG submission 133757) | Coastal salt marsh microbial communities from the Groves Creek Marsh, Skidaway Island, Georgia - 071412AT metaG (megahit assembly) | ecosystem: Environmental > Aquatic > Marine > Intertidal...
CGTGTAGGCACTGGAACCTGGCAAACGGTCGCCAACATTGATGCCAATAACAACCTGTATCGAGACAACAACATCCAACAAAACACAACGTACGACTACCGCGTTCGAGCGATATTGGGCGACACACAGTCGGCCTATTCTTCCGTAATATCTGTAACGGTGAACTAAACCATTGGGGTACACAACAATGATAAGACCAATAATATTAACCTTGGGCACAGCACTGTTAAGTGCCTGTATACCAGCTGGATCCCCCGAAGAAGCAAGCACCAACAACCAACAGGCTGGAGCAAACGACGGCGATGGCAATCTGGGTAATCACGGTGGTATCGAAAATGTCTCCATGGCACCCGACATGCTAAAGAAGACTGCTTTCTATTTTTCTAGCACGCTACCATCTCAACAAGAGCTGAACGGCCTTACTGACAGTCAGTACTCGGCGAAAGTACAAGCGATGATGAACAGCCCAGAGTTCGAGCAGCAAATGGTCAACATTTTTGAAGATCGTTTGATGACCGACAAATACATCGCTGCCAATGATCGAGACGGTGCTATTGATTTACTGAACGGTAACGATTACCCAAACAAAAAATGGTACGAGGATGAATTTGACGGTCAATCGTCCATTATGAATTGCGCACGAAACTTGACCAATGATGCTCTTAGTAATGCATCAATTGAACTCATTCGTTACACGATACATAACGACTTACCCATTTCTAATATGCTGACAGCCGATTACATGATGGTGAATTACTATTCGCAAAAAGCGCTTGATGCTGAAATTATTGGCAACGCTGAGTTCAAACAGCTTGACCAACCAGTATGCGTACAGACGGATTCGGGTGAAATTGTAAATAGTTTAGCGTTTGACCCTATGGACTTTCGTCCAGCGCGGGTGGTTCATGACCAACAGCGATTCAAGCAACCGGTAGCCCATGCGGGTCTTTTATCCGATATCGTGTTTTTAAATCGTTACCCTACGACAGACACTAACATTAACCGTCACCGCGCACGCATCGTAATGGACTACTTCTTAGACTTTGACATTCTGAGTATCGACAAAGATCGAACCATCGATGCCAACGATAGCGTCAACTCGATCCCTACACTTGAGAATCCTAATTGCACCATCTGTCATAACATGCTGGACCCAATTGCCTCCACGTTTCGAGACAGAAACTCAACTGGCCGCATTATTCCTGCTGCACTAAACCGCGGTGATAACCCATGGAATTTCGATGAAATACTAGCGCCGGGATACTTAGGAAAAGACGCCGAAAGCGAAGGCGTTGAAGACGAAAACCTAATACCTTGGCTGGCTCAACAAATTGTAGCAGACGTACGCTTCCCCCGTGCCATAACGAAAACTCTGTACGCAGGTTTATACGGCCACCAGCCTAATCGCACGCTCTTGGACGAGCAAGACTATTTGGCTTATGAAACGCTCGTTGAAAAGGCAAAACAAGCACTGATTAACGACGACATGAACATTAAATCCGCCGTTAAAGTACTGGTCGAAGATGAACTGTGGGCGAATGCTCAGCAGAAGAATGCAACGAGCAGCAAGCGGAAACGTCGATTGGTAACACCCGAAATACTCAATAAAAAACTGCAATTATTAACCGGTGTAAAATGGGATGACATCGACACTAAAAGCCGAGAAATCATGTTTGGGGGTGTAGACAGCGACTCCGTTACAGAACGTTTGGAAGACCCCAACGGCATCTACCTAAAGATGCAAATGCGTATGGCTGTTGAAACGGCATGTAAAAGTGTCGCTAATGATTTCGCCTATCCACTTAGCGAGCGAAAACTATTTCCTCTAGTGGACGTCTCTACCAGTCCGCTCACCCTTGATGGAGAATTCGATGCCACTGCGTCAGTCGCCATTAAGCAAAACATTCAATATCTGCACACGCACTTACTGAATGAAGAGTTAAGTCTAAACGATGCAGAGCTTCTGCAAACCTATCAGCTCTTTATCACAACACAACAAGACGGCTTAGCTCGATTAGCGAACCCCGATGATTATTCCCCAACACCGATGCAGAACTTGCACCCAGCTTGTCAGGTCCCTTCGACCCACTCAGCCTTAACCTCGATGATTGGCGACAGCAGCATCGTCAAAGAACTTCGTAGCGTTCGTTACCCTGAGCGATGCTTAACCTACAAAGACGACTCACTGAATATGAGCGCTTGTGATAGTGGTAATGAACAGAAATGGATTACACAAAACGGGCGCATAAAATCAGGTGTGAATAGTAATCAGTGTCTAACCGCATCCGAACTCGCTAACGGTGCTCGCTTTTCACTCGCCACCTGCGATGCTGAAAATCCGTTACAAGACTGGTCCGTTGAAGGGGCTCAGCTTAGAAATGGTGTTTTTTCACTCGATGTCAGCGGTAATAGTGCCAGCACCGTTCACGTATGGAAATCCCATGGTGGTACAAATCAGACTTGGTCGGTCGATGGGAAAGACATCCGTGCCGATATGAATCGCGATGAGCAGTACACATTACGATCTTGGATGGCAGTGATTACCTATTTGCTGTCAGATGCCCTATTTATTTTTGAGTAATGGAGAGTGAATCATGAATCGTCGTAATTTTATGAAAATGATCGCGGCTAGCGGTATGGTGACGTCATTGCCACTTTCCATTCAACAAGCCCATGCAGCCGGTTCAGAAACCTTTTTGGTTGTCGTGAATGCAGGGGGTGGCTGGGATCCTACCAGTCTGTGCGATCCCAAAGGATACAAAACCGATGGCAACGGCAACATGGTCGATGGGGTGTACGCGAATAAATCCGGCACCAATATGGGTAACATCAACCGCGTGCCCGTCGACAGTAGTAAGCGATTCGGTGATATTCAGTGGAGTGCCATTCCAGACACAGCCGATGGAAACGCCGATACGCGCCAGCTCATCGAACAGCAATATGATGAGTTTTTCAAAACCTATGGCGATCGCTTAATCGTGGTTAATGGCATCAATACCCAAACCAACAGTCACAGCATTGGCAACCGCCATGTTTGGAGCGGTAAAAAGGATCCAGGATTTCCTGGCATCGGTGCCTTGCATGCAGCCGCTGCCGCACCGCACCTACCCATGTCATTCATCACCAATGGCGGTTATAGCCACACTGCAGGTTTAATCGCGAAAAGTCGCGCCAATGATGTGGGCTACATATCCACTGAACTGGCCGACCCCAACTACCACAGCGCCTCGTCCAATGCCGATGCCTCGATTTTCTATCGAGACGACACCAGCACCCATGATGAATACGACAACATCGTGCAGGCCATTGAGCAAAGACAGTCTCGTTTGAAGTCCAATACAAACAACACTGGCTTTCGCAACCAGTTAAGTCAGCTGTTCAGTGTTCAGGGCAACAGCGAATCGCTGAAGCGATTTGGTGAAAACTTAAGCCTAATTGAAGAGGGTAGTTTCAACGGGGATTGGAACCCTGGACGGAATAATGGCATGAAAAATCAAGCCAAAATCGCAGCCGCCGCCTTTGTCTCGGGATTGGCCGCATCAACCAATATCAGTGCCGGTGGATTTGACACCCATGGTAACCATGACCAAAGCCATTATCGCAAGCTGGGTGATGTATTGGAGACCGTGCATTATCTGAATGAAGCCCTTTCCTTTTTCGGCATTGCCGATCGTACGCTGATCATGGTGGCCTCAGATTTTGGACGCACTCCTTGGTTTAACAAAAAATCGGGGAAAGACCATTGGTCTTACACCAGTAATTTGATTTTGGCACCTCAAGGGCACCAAACGGGTGGAAAGGTATTTGGTGCGACCAACGAATTATTTAAAGGTGTTAAGGTCAATCCTAATACGGGCCAGGCTGATGAAAGCGGCATCGAATTAACTCCCGCCCACGTCAATAAAGCGGTACAGAAGTTCTTAGGCATTCAGGGTTTTGCCAGCGCCGCCGGCTTTGACATTAACGCAGAAGACATTCAGCTATTTAGCTAATCCGGCGTTCAGACCATCACAACGGCAAGGAGCCCAGTGACCCCATTTCGCCTACAAAATCGTAGGCTTAAAGAAGTCCTGTTGGACTATCCCCTAGCCATGGAAGGCACCCTACCTCCATTTTGTCCACGGCATGCCCGCGCACGTTCTGGCTGAATATCACCTTTTCTCTACCTTAACAGGCAGGTAGCCTGACATAAGTAGAGGATAAGTTATGTACCGCTATTTCACCCTTATGGCCATCGTACTGGTGACGGCTTGCCAAACTCAATATGAGCCCCTCACGCTGAATGCCGTTGAGCCCAGAGTGCTGCCTGATGCTATGTCCAATTATTACGCGGACACCTTGGCCCCCATACTCGAAGAATCCTGCAGTGATTGCCACCTCGACGACCCTCTTAACACCGGCTTCACGCTGATTTCTCCTATTTCAGACCAAACCAATTTCGAAACCCTGTTAGTCAACAGCTATTCGGCGGCGTTCACCGATTCACTGACATCCCCGCACCCAGACGTCGCCGAGGACGATCTGGCGGAACTTCAAGCCTTTAATGCCATGGCCCAGACGTACTGGCATTGGCAGGGTCAACTTGATCATTACCAGGCCCTCGCGCAGACCGTTTTCGAACAGAGCATCGAAGACAGCGTGATTCAACCGGCCTGCAGTATTTGCCATAGATTAGAAGACGATGCGACTTTCAACCCCCTTCAAGTTTTAAGCTTCTATGGCCATACCAAACCCGAACACGGCGCGCTCAATAGCGACATCGCATTTTCTCATCTCATACGCATCGGCAATGGGGAGCAACTATTGCAAAAAGCACTAGGCGAAGATCATCATGGCGGAGGACAAGTACTGGTCAATCATAGCCCCTTTAGTGACGCCCTACGCACCCATGCAGACGCGGTAGAACAATATCGGACCCTACTTAACCAACCACCGTTTTAATTATCAGAAAACTGCCTGAAATTACTTTAGAATACGCGCTTATTCATTGGGTTCTCTCACACAGTATTACTATGGATCGTAACTTCGACGGTTTATCCGAGCGCTTTAAAGGGCAAATTTACGGCACGCTGAAAGGTCAACTTCGACTCAAAATGCTGGACTATGATCTATCTCCGGTGGTGGATGGGCGTTCATCGCTAAGGGTTCTGGATGCGGGTGGTGGCATGGGTCAGTTTTCATCCGCCCTCGCTCAACTTGGGCACCATGTTACGCTCGCCGATATTAGTGAAGAAATGCTCGCAGCTGCCCAAGCTCTGTATTCCGAAGCCAAGGTAATGGATCGAGTTCAATTCGTGTGCAGTGGCCTGCAAGCGTTACCCGCTCACGTTAACGAACCGTTTGACCTTGTGCTAAATCATGCCGTATTGGAGTGGTTAGAAAACCCACTAGAAGGCATTTCTACGCTGAGCAGTATGGTTAAACCAAATGGGCACCTCAGTTTAATGTTTTACAATCGCCACGCAATTGTTTGGCGAAACCTTATGAATGGTTCGTGGCAGCGTGCCCATAACGAACACTTTCATCACAACAAAAATGCGCTTATGCCGCAAAACCCGCTAGACCCTCAACTGGTCTACGAACACCTACAAACACTTGGATTTGACGTAGTGTCATGGCGAGGCATTCGCTGCGTGCATGATCATATGCCAAAATTTATGCGAGATAAAAAATCACTAGATGACTTTTTTGAAATCGAAAAAGACATTGGTACATTGCCACCGTATCGGGATTTAGGTCGCTATGTTCACATGGTGTGTCGAAAACCGGCATAAAAAAACCGCCAAAGCTGGACAGACAATGGCGGTAAGCTACTCATCTTCGAAAAGGAGTGGTTTAGCAGATGGGATACCCTCTAAACCACGACAATCATGATACTCGCCCTAGCCAATTCAGCCATCAGACCTATATGCGGACTTCATACCACTTAAGTCTTATTTGATGGCGGATGTGATCATCCCCATTCCCATAGACAAGGCGATACTAAGTATGATCCAAGCGGCATAAGCCGGCATCAAACCCGACTTTAACCACTGAGCAAACTTGAGTCTAAATGGCTTCGAGAGGAGATAAATTAGCCAAGCCCACACGGTTAGCATGAGTACTGGAATCACGCCTTCCATGGCGAAAACCGTGCGCACTAAGTTCAAGCCTATGAACGCAACGATCGCCGATACTGAAAGCAATAGAATGGCATTAAACGGTCTTAGATAAACAGACAAAGGGGCAAAAATAATTGCCACAAAGGTGATTCCACCTGCAATGCCAAAAAACCATTCCAAGATGCATTCAGTCACGATTGAAATCGGTATAGCCCACCTATAGAAACGAATCTGCCTTGCCCTTGATATGTACAGTGCGTGACGGTAATAAAAAAGAGCTGGCGAAACATAGTGCCGAAAGCCGTAAAAGGCAGCCATAATCGTGAGAAAGGTGATCAAACCTAAATCGATATACACGAAACCTTTCAGCTTTTCCTTGGGCATATTTTCGGGAGACCAACCGAGTTGAACGGCAATCCAACCAAGAAACACCATGCCACTAAATATGGCAATGAGCTTCGCGAACAGAAAAAACGTCTTAGTGTCATCTCTCGTCACCTCAGCGGAAGGCTTAAAATCCTGTGATTTAAATGACATAAGGTCATGATACTGCCGATCCAGTGCCTGCCACTCACCTTTTCCGATGATTTCGTAGGCATGAACCCAATCACTAAGCTGCGCCACTTCGTTCTTCAATTGTTTGAGATATCGGAAAACATGAAGTTTTTTCGAAGCATATTCACCATTCAGCGAACTCATTCCCAACAAAATTCGGCAAGCGATTCCATATGCAGTATTCGCTTTGAACTCTGCCGCATCTCGGTATTTTTGCAATTCATCATAGGCTGATATTCGGGCATCAAGGTGCTGACGACCGTGGCTGAAACGAGCGGTCGACAAGTCAAGTTGGCCATTCAGAAGCACCTCAATGCGCCGAACAAGCTGCCTAGGTAACGTCCGAGGAAAAAAGCGATCTAAGTTCTCTAAGAAAACATCAAACCATTCTTCTAAAAACTCTTGGCTATTGACGTCAGGGCTTGAAAAGAGATCATTTAAAAATTTGATAGCGGCCGATTCACTTTGCTCGTAGTGAATGTTGGCTAATTGCCCCCACCAATTCCAAGCCCGTTGCCTGCTCAGCCCCCTGCGCTCATATTCTGCATCATCCCATCCATACTGTTCGCACCAGTTTCTTTTGGTGATGTATCGCAAGGCATCCGAATACTGTTCTTCTTGGACTCGAAAGGCATCGAGGAACGCAGAAACCACACCAATTTGCCAATGATCCGCCATCTTAGGCGAGCATAAAAACCTTAAAATTCGATCTATGGTTTCTGTGCGCTTAATCAAATTAATATGGTACGACTCTCGCTTCATTTCCAAAAGGTAGGACTGAGCTTGATCTGCGAGGTCGTTCTCTAGGCTTCGGCAAAACCCATCAACTAAAACATCCTCAATTCTGACCTTTGCCTGCGTCGACCTCTCCGTTTGTGCACGATCATGGGCCTCTTTATCCGAAACAGGCTCGCTATTCGACCGGGTTTCCGATTCGATGGGAACCGATGATGATTCGCCCTTTGCCAGACGTTCGATTATCCGAACCCCAGCCTCATATGCTTGGCGCACCACCTGAAACATATCCGGGTCTTTCTCCGGGCTGTGCACTTTAATTTTTTTTGCGTAGGCTTTCTTTAACTCCCTTAAACAATTTGCCTCTAAAGTGACAGCAAAAAACGCTTCGATTTCAGCTTTAGAATTCATACTGCTTCAGTTCCACTTCCAACTGTTTACGAGTTTCATCCACTTCCTGTTTAGACTTAGATTCCACAATCTGCTTAAAGTAGTCAATTATCTGACCGATCGCCTCACGCCTCTCGCCAAGGTGTTGGGAATACAAGCGATCAGCCAACGCTAAAAACGCAGTATTTGGCAGCTCATCTCTTGGATGTGTCTTCAATTTCGACAACTTGCTCAAACTGCTTTGAATTTGTTCTTCGGTTAATTGATCACTATGAGCGCAAAAGATTGAAGCTTTTTTGTTTCCGTTGGAGTTCACCTGTGCTTCAACTTCTAGCAGCCCATTGGTGTCATAACTAAAACGCACATCCACTGACTCCCTCCCCGCAGGAGCCGGTGGAACGTCCAGTTCGAGAACACCCAAGAAGTTATTATTCTTTACTTGCCGAGACTCACCCTGATAAACCTTAATGGCAATGACTTCTTGGTCGTCGACGGTCGTCACATAGGTTTCAACGCTGCTAGTGGGCACCACTCGATTGCGTTCTAATATAGGGCTAAAGACCCCGTCAGAAAAACGAGTGGGATTGCTTCCTCGAATTTCAATGCCCAGTGAAAATGGACAAACGTCTGTAAGTACAACTTCATCCAGTGCGGAGTCCTGTAACTTCAACGCTGCTTGTATGGCAGCACCACGCGCGACCGTTAAGTCCGGGTCGAGTGTTTTATTTGGAAACACACCAAACATTCTCGCCACTAAGGACGACACGATAGGCATGTTGGTAGCACCACCGACCAGGAGCACATGGTCTATCTCGTTTGGAGAAAGGCGTGTATCTGCAAGCGCGCGACGTACGGGTTGCTGAATTTCGTCTAGCAAGGGCTGCACGAGGGCTTCGAACTGATCTCGCGAAATGACGATCTCTATCTCATTTTCACCCTGATTAAACTTGGCTTGATAGGATTTGGATTTTGACAAGGCTACCTTGGCACGTTCTGCTTCGGCCAATAACTTTGCGTCAGCTTCGCTCGCTATACCTTGCGCCTCCAATTGCGACTTGAAGAAACCTGCAATTTTCGCGGTAAAGTCTTCTCCACCTAACTGATTATTACCTGCACTGGCTCTCACTTCCATGACGCCGTCGTACAACTCCAAGATGGAAACATCGAACGTGCCACCACCCAAATCAAAGACTAAGATCTGACAATCCACTTCATTGGACAACCCGTAAGCCAAGGCCGCCGCCGTCGGCTCATTTAACAAGCGTTCCACTGAAACGCCCGCTAATCGGCCTGCTAATTGGGTCATTTTGCGCTGAGTGTCATTAAAATAGGCTGGCACCGTAATAACCGCTTCAGTCACAGTTTCACCATACTCATTTTCAGCATCTTGGATAAGCTGCTTGAGTAAGATTGCAGACAGTTCTTGAGGCTTATAACTGGTATCACCCAGTTTAATGTCCGCATCACTGCCCATTAACCTTTTAAAGAGTGACGTGGTTTGAGTGGGATGGGTGAGCAAGCGCTCTTTTGCTGCCTGACCACATATGACTCGGCCGTCGTCATCTAACCCCACCACTGATGGGGTAATGACACTGCCTAAGGCATTGCGAACCAAGCAAGGCTCTCCGTCTTTCCATACACACACCAAACTGTTGGTGGTACCTAAATCAATGCCGACTATCACGCTAAATCCTTAATAGCTTAAAAGTGAGTAATAATTTATGCCGTTGCCACGATGGTAGCTCGTAACGGTGCGGGTAGACCTTCTACCGTTTTTGTTGGGTCATTGGGGTCAAGAAAATCTTTCAGCGAGCTGAATCCCATCCAATCAGTGGAACGTTGTTCGTCCTGTGATGTGTAATTCTGCTCAACCATACGCACGTCTTTAAAGCCCAAGCGACGAAGCCATTGGCATAACGTTGGAACACTTGGTAAGAACCAAACGTTACGCATCATGGCGTAGCGATCATCCGGAACCAACACTTCACCTTCTTTCCCTTCAATCACTAGGGTTTCAAGCACCAGCTCTCCACCCGGCCTTAAAGCTTGCTGAAGCTCAGTTAAGTGATCGAGAGGCGAACGTCGATGATATAAAACACCCATACTAAAAACGGTATCGAAACGCTTCAGCTTTGCCGGAACGTCTTCCATCTTAAAGGGCAAAAGATGAACGGGAACAGGGAATTCGGATGTGGTCTGAACGTATTTTTTTACGGCCTCGAACTGCCAAAAAAACAGTTTACTCGGATCTACGCCAATGACACGACTCGCACCCTCACCCAGCATTCGCCACATGTGATAACCACTGCCGCATCCAACATCTAAAACCGTTCGCCCGTGTAAGGGCGATATGTGATCTTTAATGCGATCCCACTTAAAATCGCTGCGCCATTCAGTGTCGATGTGAGTGTCAAAAAACTGGAATGGCCCCTTTCGCCAAGGCATGAGATTTTTAAGCCCTGAATGTACCTGTTGTTCAACAGGAGCGCTCAGTTCAGGGTGTCTAACCTCGATGGCCGACTGATTTAAAAGGGCTTCAGTAACATCAATATCTGGCAGTGACTCGTAGGCCGCTTGCCATCTGGCCATATCGCCATGGGCATTCGTCACATATTCTTCGAACAACTGCTGTTCGATGACCTCACCCCACTTTGAAAGCAAGCTGCCTTCCTGCTGCATGAAATCAATGAGGTCCTGATAGTATTTGGCATACCAAAGAATTGTATCTGACATTATTTAATAGCAATAAAAGAGGAAAAGTTAAAACACTGATACCACTGGTGGGCCTGCGAAAAGCCGGCACCTAACAAACGCTCGATGTGGTCGGTGCCTTTTTCAGGTACTAGCACATTTTCTAGTGCGCTGCGCTTCTGACTAATTTCTAATTCACTGTAGCCATTCGCTCGCTTGAAGTCCCAGTGCAATTCTTGCTGAAGTGTCTGCTCAGGCTCTTCAAAACAAATTTTTTCTGACAGAATCAGTGCCCCACCAGGATTTAAGGCGTCGTAAAGCTTTTTAATTAAAGCGGCCCGTTGGCCTTGTGGTATGAACTGCAAGGTAAAATTTAACGTGATGACAGAGGCATTATCATAATCGAAATCCGTGATATCACCATGAAACAGCGATACAGGCACTTCAGCATCGTCTATATCGACGTAGCTACGACAGCGATTAATCATCGCCTCCGCATTATCAATCCCCACCACTTCACAACCTGGCACCTTAATTCCATGGCGCATCGCCAATAGCGAGGCTCCAAGCGAGCAACCTAGATCATAGAGTTTCGTATTTGGCTGAGCATATTGCTCTGTGATCACCCCAATCATAGGAATAATCATGGTATAGCCGGGGACAGAGCGTTTAATCATGTCAGGAAAAACACGGGTGACGGCCTCGTCAAACGCAAATGCCGACAGCTGCTCTTTAGCCTCACTGTATATATCGTCTCGGTTCATAGGAAAATGGGGCACTCAATGCACTGAACGTAAAAATGGCTGCATTTTACTCAATCGGGCCCCGGCTTTCACCTATATTCCACTCATTTATAACCAAGACGCATTTTTGTAACAATTGGTCTGGATTAGACCAAAATGTGTCGAATTTAACCCTAGAGCCCGCCTCCCCTCAGGAGTATTGTGATCAACATCGAATCGGGTTCTAGCGAGTACTGGCTCAGTCCACCTCGTATGTCGCTTAAAAGGCGGTGGAACCACACGGCCTGTCTTCAACCAAGATACGTTGATTCAATTAACATTGGCTTGCGCACACACCTTGTGCTCTTGCTAATGTTCCGCCCTGTGTCGATTCAAAGCCCTTTCCCACCACAGGAGCCACGACATGCATGCATTTATCACCGGCGCTACTGGTTTTATTGGTAGCCATGTCACCATGAGCTTGCTCCAACAGGGCTGGAAAGTGACCGCCTTATGCAGAGATAAAACTCAGTTAGCCAATAGTGCGGTCATGTCAGAGTTGAATGCAGCAGGTACGATAAAATGGAAGCGCGGTGACATTCTCAACCTTCATAGTCTACGGCGAGCCATGCCTGCTAGAGTAGATGCTATCTTTCATCTTGCGGGCGACACCACAACATGGGATCGCATGTCTAAGCGACAATATCATGTCAATGTCATCGGCACCCAAAACGTGGCCAAAGTCGCTCTTGAAAAGAAAGCCATCCGTTTCATACACACTAGCTCTACGGTGGTCTTCGGCGACCACGACGAAACCATCGATGAGTTCAGCGAAATGCGCGGTATGGACAGCCCTGTTAGCTACTTCAGAACCAAGTTTCTTGCAGAAGAAGTGATTCGTGAGAATATCAAGAAAGGTTTAGACGCTGTGATTCTAAACCCCAGTATCGTCATCGGCCCCCATGATCGCTCAAATTGGCGCTTGCTGTTTGATGCTATTCAGAGTGATTGCCTCAAAGGCGTTCCAACGGGTACTAAAGCCTTTTGCTATGTCGAAGATGTGGCGAAAGCCCATGTTCAAGCATTCATTCATGGTCGTTGTGGTGAGAATTATTTGCTATCAGGCCCTCACGCTGAACTGATCAACGTTTGTCATTGGATATCGCAGCGTTTAAATAAGCACATGCCTTCACAGCTCTGTGCCACTTGGCAAATTAAACTGCTCGCTACCTGGCAATCCATCAAATCACGATTTACCCGGAAAGAACCCGCACTAACCCCCGAAAGGGCTCATATTTTGTGCTCACACACCGTTATCAATAGTGATAAATCCCACAGAGAACTCAATTACAAGAATACGAAAACCATCGATGAAATGTTGGAAACCACTTATCAGTGGTGGATTCACCAACAAGCAGGTGACCTACTCGCTCAGCAGAAAAAATCAGCCGCCTAAGCGTGTTACGCACGTAAATCAGGTGGCACTGGAAAACTGGGCTGACGTGGTCTCGGGCCTTGCCCCTTAAAGAACTGATCCAATTGATAGATATAGGCCAATACCTGAGCAATGGCCACGTATAGCCCTTCAGGAATCTCTTTTCCCACGGCCGTAAATGTATATACAGAACGCGCTAATGCAGGTGATTCTACAACGGGAATCTTGTGCGCCTTTGCGATTTCACGAATTTTGAGGGCCACCTCATCGATGCCTTTCGCCAATAGAACCGGAGCCTCCATGCTGTCACTACTATATCTCAGAGCAACGGCATAGTGGGTGGGGTTGGTAATCACCACATCCGCTTGTGGTACGTCTTGCATCATGCGCCGCTGACTCATTTCATATTGTAGACGACGTATTCTTTGTTTTACCTCGGGCTTACCTTCTGTTTCTTTGTACTCGTCTTTCACCTCTTGCAGACTCATGCGCATCTTTTTGGTGAAATCATAGATCTGGAAAGGCACATCAATGACGCTAATAAGCAATGTGCTGCAAGCGAGTGCTAGTGCGCCTAACATGACCAAGTCCACACCGTGTACTATGGCCTGCTCTGTCGGTTCTTGATCTAAGTGCAATACTGACTTTTCTAGAGCAAAAAATAGCAGCAAGGTGCACCCGATAATCACTAAGACCTTGGCCCATCCTTTCGCCAGTTCCACCAAGCTCTTTAGCCCGAACATTCTCTTAAAACCAGACAATGGATTGATGCGATCTAACTTGGGCAGAATCGACTTGCCGCTCATCATCCATCCACCTAACGCTAACGGCCCAAAAATGGCCGCTAGTAGCAAAATGATCATAATCGGAAAAATATGAAGTATGGCTTCTAGGGCTGACGAGCCCAAATGAATAAGCATTTCCTTCGTATCAAACAGATGACTTCGTTCCAGCGAAAAATTAAACCGGAAAACGTTTCGTGCACCGTCATACATGAAACTACCAAACCACCATAATGACAACGCACCGGCAATCAGTACGAGGCTGGTACTCAATTCTTTAGACCGGGGGATTTGGCCTTCTTCGCGGGCTTTTTCAAGCCTTCGGGCCGTGGGTTCCTCCGTCTTTTCTTGACTGTTATCGTTCTCAGCCATTAAACCATCTCAGTAAGTTCGCCGACACGCCGCTGCCCTTATGATCAACGGAAGCTGCGCATAAATTGGAAGAGCTCATACAGTAAACGTTGGAAATGATTGCCGTAACCACTAAAGGTGATCCATAGCACAATGAGGCCAAGCATCATAGTAACGGGAAAGCCGACAGCAAAAATGTTCAGCTGAGGCGCCAACCGGGCCATGACCCCAAACGCAATATTGACGACTAACATGGCAGTGACAGCAGGTAACGCTAACACAACCGCCGCACTGATCATCCAATGAAACAAGTTTGCGATGTGCCATAGAATGTCAGTTTGAATAAAGCCATGACCGACCGGAATCATAAAAAAGCTATCCGCAATAATCTCAATCGCCACTAAATGGCCATTCAAAGAAATAAACATCAGGTTCACAAAAATCAAAAACCACTGGGCAACGACGGCCACGTTAACACCGTTTGATGGGTCTACCATCTGTGCCATGCCTAAGCCCGTTTGCATCGCCACAACCTGCCCAGACAAAATAAATACCTGCATGAGCACTTCTAGTACGAACGCAAACGCCACTCCAATCAATATTTGTTGCGCAATCACCAACATAGTTTGAACACTAAGTGCATCAATCACAGGCATGGGAGGTAAAATGGGCGTTACAACAATGGCTGTGAAAAATGCAAGCAATAGACGAACACGGGCGGTGACAAGCCGAGTACCAAATAATGGTAGCACCATAAAAAAACCCGCTACCCGAAAAAAAGGCCACATAAACCGGCTTACCCAACTGGATACTTCTGCCCCATCAATATTCAAAATAAAACCGAGTGCAGGTTCCATAAGCCTAGCTTATTAGAAATGGGATATTGGTGTACAACGACGACGTATACTCGGTTAACTTATGAATAATCCATGGTCCAAACCATAAAATACATAACAACGTAATAATTAAACGAGGTAGGAAACTTAACGTCTGTTCGTTTATTTGTGTCGCGGCCTGAAAGGTAGCCACAATCAAACCGACTAATAAGCCTGGCAATAGAACCGCGGCAACAATAATAATGACAACGAAGAGTCCTTCACGTAAAAAATCCCCTAACTGATCGACACCCATTGTAATTATCCTCGTCGTTAGAACCCATATGAGGCTGCTAATGTCCCCACCACCATGGCCCAACCATCCACTAAAACGAACAACATGATTTTGAACGGCAAGGAAATAATAATCGGCGATAACATCATCATACCCATTGCCATCAATATACTGGCAATCACTAAATCAATAATGAGGAAAGGAATAAACAACATAAAACCCATCTGAAATGCCGTTTTTAATTCGCTCGTAACAAAAGCTGGAATCATAATATGCAGGGGCGTATCCATTGGTGTCGCAATGTCTTTTTCGCCACTCAGTCTCACAAATAAATTGAGGTCATCTTCACGTATTTGCGCCAACATAAATTCTTTCATAGGGATACTGGCTCGCTCCAAGGCCTCTTTTGGCATGATTTCTTCATTGATGTAGGGTTGCAATGCCGTCTCGTTGATGACTTTAAAAACTGGCATCATAATGAATAATGATAAAAACAAGGCCAACCCCAGCAGTAATTGGTTGGAGGGTGTTTGCTGCAAACCTATGGCCTGCCTTAAAATTGCAAAGACCACTATGATGCGGGTAAACGACGTCATCATGATCACCAAAGAAGGCAAAATGGTGAGCATCGACATAATGGCAAGAATTTGAATGGTCACCGTATAACGACCACTGCCATCCGGCTGAGGTTCATAGGTGACCGCTGGAATACCAAATTTTTCTTCCGCCACTGCCTGACCAGCTAAGATCAACAGGCCAACCATCATCGGCCACTTAACAAAACCTGTTAATTTTCTAAATTCGAAATTAATCATGTTTTTCGCTGGCTGCCTCAAGACGGCTTTCACTAGGTTGTTCTTTCGTCGCTCGACCGGCTTCCATCATGGACTTTAGGCGACTGGCAAAACTCATCGTATCTCCAGAGGCTTCCTCGGTCATGATGGGCTCATCAAATTGTGCAAGGGTATTTATGTTTTGAGGTGTCATCCCTAACAACAGTTGCTTTGGACCCACTTGAACCAATACGATTTTTTCTTTTACCCCCATGGGTAATACGGCCAGTGTTTTCATTTTTAACTTGCCCGCCGGATTTAAATGCTTTTGACGCTTAAGCAACCAGGCTAAACCATATATGAGCAGTAAAATCCCGATGAGACTGACGGTCACTTCGATTAATTGATCATTTGCGCTTAAAGGGGATTGGGAAGAAGACCCGGATGGTTCAGTCACATGTTGATCAAGGTTCACGGATATTGACTCCCCCGTGATCAAAGAGGATTGGTTCGATTCCATCACAGGTACACTATTCATCGTTTCCGACATAGTTGTGTCCTCGTTATTATTTTAATTTGGACGACGTTTTATTTTAGTTTTTGAATGCGTTCTGATTGGCTAATAACATCGGTTAAGCGTATACCGAACTTATCGTTTACCATGACCACTTCACCATGGGCAATAAGGGTACCGTTTACCAAAACATCGAGCGGTTCACCTGCCAAGCGATCCAACTCGATCACGGATCCTTGATTCAGCTGAAGTAGATTTCTAATGGGGATTTGAGTATTACCTACCTCCATTGAGATGGTGACGGGAATATCAAGAATAACATCCAGCTCTGGAGCACCCTCAGGTTTATATGCAGGGCCTGCTTCAAAGTTCTCCATGGGCGCAGGCTGAACTCCGTCTTCCTCTTCACCCTCAGTTTCGCCGGCCTCCTCCATGGCAGCAGCCCATTCATCCGCCAGCGCTTGATCCTCTCCGCCGGCTTCGTCAACGCCCGCAGCCACTTCGTCGGCAAGGGAATCTGCGTCAGGGGCCTGACCTTCGGATGATGGCTCTACGCCTTCTTCTTCTGGAGTTTGGTCATCGTCGCTCATTTCATAATCCCATCAGTTGCAGTCGTTGGGCCGGCTTTCCGTACAATTGGCTCGTGAATTTTCACTGCAAGGTTTTCATCTGACAGACCCAGCTGTCCTTTGAAAATCGGCGTACCATTCGCTTGTAGAATAAAATGTTCAGGAAGTTCAATTGGAATCACGTCACCCGCCTTAAACGAAGCCACTTCTCTCAACGAAATTTCCCGCTCTACTACCGTGCCATGCACCGGAACTTTGGCGCTTTGTATATCCTCTTGCAAAGATTGCACCCATCGTTCATCGACTTCGTCAATGTCACTTTGTACACCCGCATCAAGTACCTCTCGAATCGGCTCTATCATGGAATACGGCATCGCAACGTGTAAGTCTCCGCCGCCGCCATCTAATTCAATATGAAAGGAGCTGACCACCACCACTTCACTGGGGCTCACGATATTGGCCATAGCAGGGTTTACTTCAGAGCCATAATATTCGAAATCCAAGTCTAAAACGGCGTGCCAAGCTTCTTTCATATCCTTGAACACTTGCGCCAACACCAATTGCACTACCCGTAACTCCGTTGGTGTAAATTCGCGACCTTCTATCTTGGCGTGTCGCCCATCGCCACCAAAGAAATTATCAACGAGTTTGAAAACCAATTTAGCATCTAAAATGAATAGAGCCGTTCCGCGCAGTGGGCGAGCCTTCACCATATTCAAAGAGGTGGGTACATATAGCGTATGAATGTACTCACCGAACTTCATGATTTGTATGCCGCCACTGGCAACATCAGCGCTGCGGCGCAAGAAGTTAAACATACTAATGCGGGTGTAACGTGCAAACCGTTCGTTAATCATTTCCAGTGTGGGCATACGCCCACGGACAATACGATCCTGACTGGATAAGTCATAGCTTTTGACCCCTTCACCGTCCGACGGATCTTCAGGCTCAATGTCGCCGTCATCCACGCCGTGCAGTAAGGCATCTATCTCGTCTTGACTTAATAAATCTTGCACTTAACCACTCGCTTATAGTTGTTATTGCATAACGTAATTGGTGAACAAAATGTGCTCTAGCCCTTCTTCTATCCCGGTTTCTTGAGCCACTAAACGGCGTACTTCATCTGTGATCATTTCACGAATGCCGGCTCGCCCTTCGGCGGTTCTCAAGTATTCATATTCCTGCTGGCTCAATAGATTGATAATGGCACTGCGTATCATTGGGCTGTGCATTTCAATGGCCTCAGCAATGGCGGGGTTTCGAGTCATCGCTTCCATGTAAATTTGTAAGTAGCGCTGGCGAGGGCCAACCTGGTAATTCACGATAAATTCCGGCTTCATTTTGATGTATATGGCGGGCCCTGCCGTGGGTGCGGCCTCTTCCGCTGCCTCTTCTGCCGCAGCCTCTTCCGTTTCTTCTGGAGCGCTATCGCCACCTAATAAAAACAACGCGGCCCCGACACCAATGCCGACGACGAGTAACACCGCTACAATGATGATGATGAGTTTCTTTTTACTCTTTGGCGCTTCTTCCGCATCCAGTTGGAGTTCTTTCTCGTTGGCCATGATTCACCTTCCGTCACTCGTTTCAGAATCTGCAATCCTTATGCCATGGAATTTGTCTTCCACATGCGCCAAATTGCCAAACAATTGTCATTCATATTTAGTGTAGTCAAGTTCACAGAGACTACTCGAGGCCTCGCAGCGCCCGTGTAGCAAAGGCTTCGTCACGGGACGCGGTAACTGAGCCTGTATAAAGGCAACATGATGTTTACGTGAGAGATTTGAGGCCACCTGAGCGAGGCGTCAATTTTTTTGTGCCCCGCTCAAAGTGTCAGATATTCGAAGGGGTTTGGCGAACGGGGTCTTCACGACCTTGCACTAAGCAAAGTAGTCCACCTCACCGTCCGAAGGTTGAGAATTGGACACAGGGACCCAAGCGTCATCATATTCCCCATCCGCACCCCAGTCTGAAGCGACTTGATCACTGGGACTACCCGAATCACTGCCGCGCCCTTCAGACTGACCATGATCCGACACGTCCATTTGCCCGAGCTGAACCCCCTGCTGCTCAAGCAGGTCTCTTAAGCGTGGCGACTGTGCCTCAAGGGCATCTCTCACAACCTGGTGTGCACTGTTGATCGCCACGTGGACTTGATCCTGCTGAACCCGCACTTTCACTTCTAATAGGCCCAACTCAGGCGGGTCCAGTTGAATCTTGGCCTGTTGCACCTGCTCGCTCACCATAATGCCGATGCGTTTCGCCACCTGCTCATTCCACTGAGCAGAACTTGGCGGTACGGAAATTTTCGCCTCTATATCTGAGCTTTTGTCAGTGGCGACCGCTGCGTTAAGCGGGCTTGAAGATGGTTTCACTGCCGCTTGCCCCTCCCGTTGCCCGAAACCGCTGATGAGGCCGTCTGTTTCAGGTGATCCGCCCTCACTCGCCATGGCCAGCTCCACCAAATTTACCGTTTGGCTTTTACCATTTTCAGTCGTATCTGCCAGCGTCATAGGCTTCTGGTGCATGGCCTGAGCCAATGCTTTTACGTCGACAGCGCCTTCGCTCTCCAGCTGAGTCAATCCCTCATCTGCAAGATCGACCAGTCCCACACTCTCGACCTTCGTACCATCAGCCGGTAGTTTGCTGTTCATCACCGGTCCGTTGACCATCGCAGCCATATCCGTTGATCTTTGGGTCGCCGCTGTCATCGGACTAGACTGGGCCAATTCAGGCTCGTCGAACACGGTATAGGCTTTGGGATCGGCGAGACGCTGAGCCTCGATATGCTGGAGTGCCTCATGGTTCAAGCGAGGCTCTTGGTGGTCGACAGGGGTGTCACCTAAGGTTTCCATCTCATCCCATTCAGAATTCTCCATAGTTGTCGAACTCTCAACGAGAGGCAGGTCAATCGGAATATAGTCTTCCTCATCGAATGTCACCGTTTCGATATGGGACTCGTCAACCTCTACTAATTCATCCAAACTAATTTGTTCAACGCCGCCCTCTGTCAGAGAAAGATCAAGCGGCAAGGTGTCGGCAACACCTTGCTCCTCAGGCGGCAAGTATTGATCTTGTAGCGCCTGCCAAAAACCCCTCGAACCTTCATTCCCCTCACCTGCTTGGGTTGCCATACCAGATGGGTTTACAGGTGCAGATTGTGCAGCGCTACCCGCTCCCCCCTGATTTACAAGGGGGCTGGCCTGTGGCGTATTGGTATCAACGGGTGCTAGCGTAAAAAAAGGAAATCCAGCCATAACCATCTCATTCCGAATTCATTAATCGTATTGCGGAAATTGCAATGGTTGGGCCAAGTTTTAAGGCCGGCAAAAATACCGATTAGAATGTGAATAATACTGTCGGGGCAAGTGATAGGAGGTGACTGAGGCTGACTAAAACTGGCTAAGGAGCAATGCCCTAAAACTCAAAAAAGGCCCTAAGGCCTTTTTATATCATTTGCTTCAATTCATTTTTGACGTTGCCAAATTCCGCCTGCGCTTGAGCGATTAACTCTGCCACGGTAGACAGATCACCAGCCTTACCCAAATCTTCGATCTCTTTAAACGTATCCGATAAAGGCACCGCACATATATTTAAGCTAGAGCCTTTTAGACTGTGCGCTAGGCTACCCACGTCATCTGAGGCACCCGCTTCTAATGCTTGACTTAACGCTTTGATTTTATCTTCGCTGTCTTGCACATAAGTGGATACCAAATCCTCAAATGCGTCTTCCATTAATTCTTTTAGTTCCGCGATCTGAGCTTGGTTAATACTGGGCATGAATTACTCTCCGTGCTCCCTTTGCCACGATAAGGTGACGGTGACTATATTACCGTCTCCACTATAGGTGAGAGTATCACACAAAGTCCGAATCAAAGGAATGCCACGTCCGCTATAGCCGGAACTATTAAACTGGTTTTCTTTTTTGCTTTTATAATCAAACCCCTTGCCACTGTCTTGTACGATAACACTTAAGGTACCGCCTTCACTGGAGGGTTTATGATCAAACTCAAATTTGACCTCGCCATCACTAAGCTTCTCCATCGCTTCGCCTCGTAGGCGGTAGTACTCAGCGAATCCGGCTGCGTCATTTTTGAGTTCTGACCTCAATCCTAGTACACCGTGTTCAAACGCATTTGAGAAGAGCTCCGCCATGAGCGTGTATAGCTGACCACTCATACTTCGTAACGCCGGAACGTCATTGAGCACATTAAGCATAAGAGGCAAGGGATTAAACGTTTTCAGCGTATCACCGCGTAATGTATAGCTCATATTCCAGTCCGTAGGGCCGTCAACCGCGCCGCTAGATAGATCAATATCCACCTCGCCTAGGTCTTCCTCGTTTACCATGCTCACTTCTAACAAGGTGGTGTCGTCGTCTTTGCCGCTTTCCCCTGTAAATTCATTGACCTTCAGCACAATATCGTCGAATAACTGATCGGCGTTTTGATTGTCTGAAAAAATGGACATCAACCGCTCTTCGCCAAATAACTCTCCGTCTTCGTTACGCGCCTCGATGATACCATCACTCCACATATAGAAACGATCACCAGGGGAAAACTGAACTTTTTGAGTAGAAGCATCAAAACCATGGGAAGACAATACACCTAATGGTAAATGATTCGACGATACTTTTTCGATACTCCCTGTTTCATGTCGGTGAATATAATAGTCCGGCAACCCTCCCATCCAAATTTCTAACTCTTGCTTACGAAAGCTTAAATTAGCCATGCAAGCACAACAGAAGTATCCAACCGGTAGGATATTCTTAAGCTTGATATTAATCTCGCGCAGAATATCCGCCATTAAGAAGCCTTTGGCCGTCATCCCATAAAAAATTTCAGCCAGGGGCATGGCGCCAATGGCCGCCGGTAAGCCGTGGCCTGTGAAATCACCAAGCAATAAATGAATGCTGCCTGACGGGCGTCTGGCCGCCAACAGAACATCACCATTGAAAACAGAAAACGGAGAGAGCAGGTATTTTAAATTGGGTAAATCAAGGCAGCCACTGTGGGCTACATTGTCGTACACCGCCCTCGCCACCTGCTGTTCGTGAAGCATATGCTCGTTATTTTCACGAATCACATCCCGCTGGCGTTGCAGCATATTGTTCATCTTTCTCATGCGACTAAAGGCGAGGATCTTAGCCTGTAAAATCGTGGCATTATAAGGTTTGCTCAAGAAATCGTCGCCGCCACTTTCTAGGCAAGTGGCTAAGTCGTCGGCATCATGTAAGCTTGTGAGAAAGATGATGGGGACCATATCTTCCCCCGCCAACTCTTTTATTTGACGAGCCGCTTCTTGCCCATTCATATTGGGCATCATCACGTCGAGTAAAATAATATCAGGAGGGGTCGCTTGAAAGGCGTCTACGGCTTGAATCCCATCTTCAACGGCCACAACGGTGTGGCCCATTTTCTTAACGATGGCAGATAAGATCATCCGATCCGATGAATTATCATCGGCTATGAGAATTTGCAGGCTGGAGTCCGTCATGCCGTTCTCCCCAAAGTGCCAGATCGGCCCATGCTAATACATGGATCAATCTATAGAGAACAACTGTTCGAAGTTAGAAATGGTCAAAATCTTACGCACATCGGGATTACACTTGGTAATCTTGACGTTTGCACTATCGCCGCCCGCATGATCACGCAACAGTAGCAACATACCCAAGGCAGAACTGTCTAGGTAAGTGGCACTGGACATATCTATGGTGTAAGCATTGACATTTTCGCCTGCTTTTTCATAAGCATCACGAAACTCTTGATGGGCACTGAAATCAAATCTTCCTTCGATTTTTACGGTGAGTTCATTGCCATTTATGGATGTATTCACGGACATAATTACCCCTGTAGCCTTTCCCTGCGTACTGACTATCATCACTAACTTGAGCATAGTCTAAAAAAAAGTAAAAAGTAAACTTCGATTCTTCAATATTCATAGGTCGTTCGCGCCACATGAGATGCTCATATTTCGGTGGCCCTACTTCCATTGTCATAACCACAGTGAATTAAAAGCCATTGCCTTAGCGTCCCTAGACGTAGCCAGCCACGATTTGGGCTTTAGTTACGTTTTTCTGCGCTTCAACTCGGTGACAATGGCTCCAGCTATGGTATTCAGAGGTAGAATTTTGTCCCCTGCCCCCAATTCAGCCGCAGCGCCCGGCATCCCCCATACAACCGAGCTATCTTGGTCTTGGATGATGTTGAAGCTACCCGCTTGTTTCATTCTAAGCATGGCCTCGGCACCATCCGCACCCATGCCGGTCAACATGACGCCTATGGTCTTTTGAGCGCATTGCTTTGTAATGGAATTAAATAGCACTTCCACAGAGGGTTTATGTAGGTTCACGCGCTCGCCATCGAACACTTTACAATAATAGTTTCCACCTCGAATGTTCAATTCGAGGTGCGCATCACCGGGCGCGATATAAATATGACCAGGCATAACCTTGTCACCATCTGCGGCTTCATGCACCTCATGGTGTGGTAATGCTAGATTTAATCGATTAGCGAACGACGTACTAAAGACAGGTGGAATATGTTGGGTCACCAAAATGGGTGGGGTATCCGGTGGCATCATCATCAACAGTTCACGAATGGCTTCGGTCCCACCGGTCGAAGCCCCGATGGCGATGATCATATTCTGAGGCAACTTACCCTTTTCAACCGGGGTAACTTTTAACGGTTGGCGATTCGCTTGGCTTTCTAAACGACCAATGTTTGCGACTGCCGCCGTTTTAACCTTCTCAATAATTTCGCCCGCATACTCTGCCAACATTTCTGGCTTGTCAGCACTGGGTTTTCCCACATAATCAACCGCCCCGATTTCTAACGCTTCCAAGGTGGCTGGTGCGCCTTTTTGCGTGAGCGTCGAGATCATCACTACCGGCATTGGGCGAAGACGCATTAGGTTTTTAAGAAAGGTAATCCCGTCCATCTTGGGCATCTCGATGTCCAAGGTAATAACATCAGGTTTCAGGGTTTTAATCTTCTCTCGTGCATCGTAAGGATCTTCCGCCATCCCTACCACTTGGATAGAAGAGGTTTTAGTGAAGATTTCCTTTAATACATTTCTGATGAGCGCTGAATCATCGACAATAAGCACTTTTATCATTGAATTACCCCCACCCTAATCGAATAGCTCAATATCACCAGAGCTTGGCTGGTCGCTAATTTTATCCATATAGCCTTTTTCGCGCTGAAGTATGGTTTCATTTTTGGTCGTAGTAATGCGTCTCACTTTAACGGCGCCCGTATCAGGAAAATACAAGACTTTACGGGAATAAATGTCACCCACATCGGCTGCTACTACCTCTAGGCCTTCTTTTCGCAGATAGTCATACGCAAATAAAATGTTACGTTGTCCAATATCAGTCATACTTGCCAGCACTTGACCACCACCAAACAGCTTAACCTCTAAGTTCGATTTCGAAGCGCCTAACTTGTACAAGGTATTCAATAGGTACTCCATGGCCCAGTTCCCGTAACGGGTAGCCGACGTATTGGCGTCGCTACCCCATTGCGCCGTACTGTGTTCATTCTGCGCTGGCAGCATGAAATGATTCATGCCACCAATGCCTAACTTTTTATCGCGAATACAGGCACTAATGCACGATCCTAAAACGGTGCCAATCATTTCACCATGGGTGGTGACATAAAACTCACCCGGCAAAATTTTCGCTGCCCATGAATGGTGTTTATTATCATAGTAGCGATTAACATGTTCAAAGCCCCGTTCCACCGGGGGCTGATTAGGCTGAGGCTTCAATGGCTACCTCACTTTCTTGTATATTGTGCGCCCCATAGATTCGAATCTCTGGGTAACGCCATGCAATGTTTCACTATGACCAATAAATAAATAGCCACCATCCACTAATGAATCCGCTAGGCGATCAAACAACTCCTTTTGCGTGTCTTTATTAAAATAAATCACCACATTCCGACAGAAAATGACATCGAACTTACCTTTCATTGGCCAAGGCCCGAGCAAGTTAAGGCGATTGAATTGAATCATATCTTTGTAGTCTTGCTTAATCATCGCCGTACCGGATTTCTCATTTCGGTAAAACGCATCAAGATAATCCCTAGGCATTTGTTCGACATCGGCCAAAGGGTACTCACCCGCCTTGCCTTTAGCGAGTACATCACTATCTAGGTCAGTTGCAAGGATTTTAAGGTTGTAATCCTGAACTCTCATATTCTTTTTTAATGTAATTGCAATACTGTAAGGCTCCGGACCCGTTGAGCATGCAGACGACCATATGCGTATCGCTTGACCTTTGGTGCGGGATTTCCATTCTGGTATGACGGTCTTTGCCAAGTATTCAAAATGATGTGACTCTCGAAAGAATGACGTTAGATTAGTGGTAATAGAGTTAATAAACTCATTGGTTTCCGTCACCCTGTGATTATCGAGATAAGAGCAGTATTCAGAAAAATTACTCAAGGATAGCTTTCGAATACGGCGTGCAATCCGACTATAAACCAACTCCTTTTTGTGGTCGCCAAGAACGATTCCACTGATATCGTACGCAACCGATGCTAAATGACGGAAGTCATCGTTAGTCATGGGGAATTCTTTATTCGTAAAATCCATTCTGATTCCTAAAATTCCTGCCAATCATCGTCGTCATCAGAAATGACTGGCCGAAGCGGCTCGCCATCGCCCCTTTTCTTACTATTCGTAGATTCGTCTTGTACCTGGGTAACACCAACGGCAGAAGGACGCTCAACAATATTTGCTTTAGCCTCCGTAGGACTTATTCCACCATTGGAAAACTTAAAGAAAGACACCAAGGCAAGCATGCTCTTCGCTTGCTCAGTCATGGTTTCACTGGCCGCAGACGCCTCTTCAACCAAAGCGGCATTCTGTTGCGTCATTTCATCCATTTGCATGACGGCTTTATTGACCTGTTCGATCCCGGAAGCCTGCTCAGCTGCACCGTTGCTTATTTCTTGAATCATTGCTGAAACATTTTCAACAGACTCAACAATTTCCGTGAGCATATTTCCTGACTCATTGACCAGCTCCGTGCCATTTTCGACCTTAGCAACACTGTCGCGAATGAGATCCTTAATCTCCTTGGCTGCGCCGGCACTGCGCTGGGCAAGATTTCGGACCTCTCCCGCTACGACTGCGAATCCCTTACCCTGTTCACCCGCGCGTGCCGCTTCTACGGCTGCGTTCAGCGCCAACAAATTGGTTTGGAATGCAATTTCATCAATCACCCCGATTATGTCGGCAATCTTCTTGCTGGAGGTATTAATTTCATCCATCGCTTGCACCGCGCTGCTCACCACTGAGCCACCCTTTCTCGCTTTGGTTTGAGCACCTCCGGCTAGTTCGTTCGCCTCCATGGCGGTTTCACTGGCCTGTTTGACCGAGCTTGTCATTTGCTCCATGCTACTCGCGGTTTCTTCTAGGCTAGAGGCCTGTTCTTCCGTTCTTTGGCTAAGATCAGTGTTACCTTGAGCGATTTCACCGGCCCCTGTTGCAACCGTATTTGCCGCTTCCCGGATACTACCAATCACTTCAGTCAGCCGTTCACCGGTTGTATTCGCATCCTCTTTGAGTCGACCAAAGATACCGTCGTAGTCCGCGTCGATACGTTCATCAAGCCGGCCTTCGGCCATGGCTGAAAGTACTCTTGCCGTGTCATTGATGACGTTCTCTGAAATACTCATGAGGCGATTTAGCCCCATAGATAACTCTTTAAAGAAGCCACTCTTATCGTCGATCGAAGCACGCTTGCTCAAATCACCTTTTCCTGCTGATTCGATAATAGCGTCGACTTCGTGCTCGATTGACACTTCTTGAGTACGATCATTCCACTCGACAACCGTACCTATTCTTTCACCTTGCTCATTGCTAATGGGATTGGCAATCAAAGAAAATGTTCTTCCACCCACTTCGATTTCAGTACGATAGGTCTGATCAAGTTTTGCAACCATACTGCGCTGGTGCGCCGGATTTTTATGGAACACATCAATGGTACTGCCAATCACGCTCGTGGCATTAAAACTCGGCAATTGCTTCTGAATATCGCTTTCTGCGTGACTCAACATGTCTGTAACCGCTTCGTTTGCATAAATGATTTTAAAATCATTATCTGCCACCATCGTATTGGCAGAGCACGCATCTAGAGCACTTCTTACCCGCATATTTTCATCAGAAATTCGTTTTTCTTCTCGCTCTTTTGCAAGCTTTTCAGTGATGTCGTTCCATTCGACCACGGTCCCCAAACGAGTACCGTCTTCCCAGACGGGCGTCGCCACCAAATCAAACGTATGACCACCTACTTCAATGCGCGTGTTAAATACATCTTTAAGCTCTTTCAGCATCGATCTTTGATGCTTCGGATCTTTGTGGAAGACATCCACATTGGTACCCAATAGAGTAGAAACATTAAACTTAGGTAAGTCACGCTTGAGATCCGACTCCGCATTGCTCAACATGGCTTTGACCGAATCATTTAAATAAACGATATCCAAGTTAGCATCTGCCATCATGACGTTAGCTTGGCAAACATCTAACGCTTGCTTAGTACGCGCATTCTCAGCAGCAATCAATTGCTCTTTCTCACGGTTTGCCAGTTCCTCTGTGACATCATTCCACTCAACGACCGTACCTAATCGATCCCTACCTTCCCAAACTGGCGTCGCCACCAAATTAAACACGTGGCCCCCGACAATAATTTGAGTTTGATAAGCTTCATGGAGATCGTTTAGCGTATGGCGTTGATGAGAGGGATCTTTGTGAAAAACATCAACATTGGTTCCGATAAGGGTGTCAACATTAAACGCGGGCAGGTCCTGTTTAAGGTCGGCTTCAGCCATCGTTAACATGGATTGAACAGAACGGTTTAAATAGACAATATTCAACTCTGCATCGGCCATCATTACGTTAGCCTGGCAAACATCCAATGCTTGCTTGATGCGGTTATTCTCTTTGGCGGTTGCCTCTTGTTCTCGACTGGCCGCCTCTTTAGCCGCTTGCATATCTGACAAGGAAGAAATTAAGCGGCCAATTTCATCCAGACGAGACGTATGGAAGTCAACATGCTTACCCTCACCGTAACTGGCAATTTGCTTGGATAACTTGTGTAAAGGCGAAAGAATGACTTTTTTCAAGCCGCCCAATATGACCCAAAACATGGTTAGTATGATGATCATCATCACTGAAAATGAAATCCACTCCGCACGCTCTGTTGCCGCCGCTAGGTTGCTTTCAGCTCGCTGAGCGGCGTTGAGACCTTCTTCAGTGATATTGGTTATGAGTGTTGATGGGTGTCTATCGGCCCCTCTCACAGCCGCATCCGCTGACTTAAAGTCATGTCGATTCGTTAGATGCGCTGAATAGGCCGTTTTATAACGCTCGATGAGGCGACGGTATTCTTTCTTGAATTGCGCTAAGGAATTCGAAATCAAACCAGTATCATCGAGGTGTTCAATGCCTGAAAGACTCGCGTTGACGGAAGCTTCACCCGCAAGGAATCGCTCCCAGTATTTATCTTTATCCTGTTCGGAATCACCGCGAATTAAGACATTTTTCCACTCTTGCACCTGGGTTTTAAACGCGGTTTGCAAGCGACCTGCTTCGAGATTAAGCTGATAAGCATTTCTTACTTTTTCACCGTAAAACGCAGTCGTGCTTGATAAGTAAAGCTCAGACGCCACAAAGGAGACGGCGAGTGCAGAAAGGGAAATGGCTAGAATTGCGATGACTTGCCTTGATAAGCTTTGTTTTAGCCATTCCATGTAGCTGAAACTCCTATGATGGATCGGAACACGGGCCTAGCGGCCCGTGTAGTACACTAGAACTCTTGCCAGTCGTCATCGTCATCTGAAATGGCTGGCCGACTTCCAGGGGCTTGCGATACAGCTTGGCTTGGCGCAGCTGCAGGCTTAGGCGCTGGTGCGCTTGCTCCAACAGGTATGCTCATTCCCGATACGGGCGCACCGCCGCTCACCTGAAAGAACCCAACCAGCTCAAGCATATTTTTTGCCTGTTCCGTCATGGTTTCACTGGCTGCTGACGCCTCTTCCACTAACGCCGCATTTTGCTGAGTCATTTCGTCCATTTGACTAACGGCTTTGTTCACCTGTTCTATACCAGACGCCTGTTCTTCCGCCGCCGTACTGATTTCTCGAATCATCGTGGATACTTTTTCAACGGCCTCAACAATTTCTGTTAACGTTTGACCGGATTCATTCACTAACTCAGTGCCGTTGTCCACTTTCTCGACGCTATCGCGAATGAGGTCTTTGATTTCTTTTGCAGCGCCAGCGCTTCGTTGAGCTAGGTTACGTACTTCACCAGCGACCACCGCGAAGCCCTTACCTTGCTCGCCCGCTCTCGCGGCCTCGACCGCTGCGTTCAGCGCCAAGAGATTGGTCTGGAACGCAATTTCATCAATCACGCCAATAATGTCGGAGATTTTCTTACTCGCGGAGTTAATTTCTTCCATGGCCCCAACAGCACGATCAACCACTTCGCCACCTTTTTGCGCTTTTTGTTGAGCGCTACTGGCGAGTTCATTGGCATGCAATGCGTTTTCGCTCGATTGTTTAACTGAGCTGGTCATCTCCTCCATGCTGCTTGCCGTTTCCTCAAGGCTTGAGGCTTGCTCTTCAGTGCGTTGACTCAAATCAGTATTGCCCTGAGCAATTTCGCTTGAACCCGTGGCCACCGTATTTGCAGCTTCACGGATGCGCCCAATCACATCCGTCAATCGCTCACCGGTAGTATTCGCATCTTCCTTCAAACGACCGAAGATACCTTCGTAGTCAGAATCAATGCGTTGATCTAAACGCCCTTCCGCCATTGCAGACAACACGCGCGCCGTATCATTGATGACGTTCTCTGAAATGCTCATCAAGCGGTTTAAACCCATGGATAGCTCTTTAAAGAAGCCGGTTTTTTCATCGGTCGAAGCACGTTTACTTAAATCACCTTTGCCCGCCGCTTCTATAATCGCGTCCACTTCTTGTTCAACCGAGACTTCTTGAGTACGATCATTCCACTCTACAACGGTACCGATACGCTCACCCTGTTCGTTACTTATCGGGTTAGCGATCAGTGCGAAAGTACGTCCGCCCACAACAATCTGGGTACGATAGGTTTTGTCCAAACCCGCAACCATGCTACGTTGATGAGCCGGGTTTTTGTGGAAAATGTCAATGGAGCTTCCGATGACCTCTGAAGCCCTAAAATTAGGCAGTTGTTTGCGAATATCACTTTCTGCATTGCCAAGCATGTCGGTGACCGCTTCGTTGGCATAAATGATATTAAAATCGTTGTCAGCCACCATAGTGTTCGCAGTACAAGCATCTAACGCGCTGCGTACACGAAGGTTTTCATCTGAGATTCGTTTCTCTTCTTTTTCGCGAGCTAATTGCTCTGTAATGTCATTCCACTCAACCACAGTACCAAGGCGAGATTCCCCTTCCCACACAGGGGTGGCCACAAGATCAAATGTGTGTCCACCCACGACAATTCGTGTTTGGTAAACATCACGTAGGTCTTTAAGCATTCCCCGTTGATGAGCTGGGTTTTTATGGAAGCCATCTACGTTGGTTCCCATAAGATTCGCGACACTAAAGCTTGGTAAATCTTGTTTTAGATCCGCTTCTGCTTCAGACAACATGACTTTTACTGAATCGTTTAAATAAACGATATCTAGATTCTCATCCGCCATCATCACGTTAGCCTGACACACATCCAGTGCCTGCTTAGTACGTGCATTGTCCGCTGCAATTTTTGCTTCTTGCTCTTGTTTCGCCAATTCTTCCGTAATATCACGCCACTCGACAACCGTGCCGAGGCGTTCACTGGTATCTGAAAAAATGGGGTTCGCGATTAAGCGGAATGTACGGCCACCGACCGTTATACGGGTTAAGTAGGTTGAGGTTAAGCCATCGACCATACCGCGCTGATGGGCAGGGTTTTTATGGAACACATCAATATTGCTGCCAATCACGGTGTCTACTGAGAAGTTTGGTAACTCAGTACGCAGGTCGGCTTCTGCGTGCTTCATCATTTCGATCACACTCTTATTCATATAACGGATATTGAACCCTTTATCCGCAATCATGACGTTGGTATCACACACCTCTAATGCTTTGAGTAACATTTCTGTATTATGATCGACGGAACCAGACTCTTGCTCTCCACCCTTCATACCTTTCACACTGTTTTTTAAATTTCCCAAGGTATAAATAAGGTGGGCTAGCTCATCTTTACCCTGTAACGGTGGATCATATCTAAAATCGCCATTTGCAGTGGCGTTCGCGCTCTTAACCGCGTAAGTCAGCACAGTTAAAATACGATGCCCTTGCATCCATGATGCAATGATGCCCGCAACGATCAACAGTGTCGTCACGATCAGTAATGTTCCTGCAACTTCTGAAGGCACAGAGACAAATCCATACACCATGGCAGCCAAGGGCAGTAGCCAGGGAAGGAGCAATTTATATTGAATACTGAGTTTGCCGAGCTTATCCATAGTGGTTAGTCCTGATCATCTTCCAGTGTGAGAAGTTTTCGTAATTCCAATAAAATCACCATGTGCTTATTAACGGTGACCAATCCTTTAATGAAAATGGCGTTGCAATTATCACCAAATCCAGTGCGCTTAATATCTTCAATGGGCACGTCATACACTTCGCTTATGGCATCAACAATGATGCCCATGGTTCGATGCCCCTTATCCATTTCAACCTTCAAAACGATGACCACTGTCTCTGGTCCGTACTCTGGGTCCGCTAAATTGAAGCGCCCTCTTAAATCCATGATAGGGACAATCGTGCCCCTTAGGTTGATAACGCCCTTAATATAATCGGGACTATTTGGAATTGGGGTTGCGGATTCCCACCCTCGTATTTCTTGCACTGCTAAGATGTCTACGCCGTACTCTTCACCATCCATAATGAACGTGAGATATTGTTCGGTATCCAAGTCTTCTAGTACCGGCGTTTCTTCATCTAATAACTCATCCGCACTCATATTCTCACCCTAGGCTGCGATGTGCGCCGCTCCATCAATTTGTTTAATGGAGGTCCCTGACATTTTCGATAGGCCACTGATATCCACAATCAAAGCCACTGTACCGTCACCTAAAATAGTTGCGCCTGAAATGCCTTCAACTTTTTTGTAGTTTTCTTCCAAGCTCTTAATGACCACCTGCTGCTGCCCTAGAAGCTCGTCAACCACAACTCCAACTTTTTCACCATCTGTTTCAACCACCACGACGATACTTTCATCGAGGGAGGTATTTTGAGTTTTAACGGCGAAAATTTCGTTTAGTTGAACGATGGGAACGTACTCATCCCGTAATTGAAGAACATCACTGTGACCGCCCACATTATTGATTTGACGATCATCCATTTGAATGGATTCAACAATGCTCACCAATGGGAAAATGAAGATTTCTTCGCCCACACGAACCAGTTGACCATCCAATATGGCAAGGGTTAACGGTAATCGAATGACAAAGCGCGATCCTTTTCCCATCTCAGAAGATACTTCAATGGAGCCATTTAAGGCGGCAATATTTCGCCTAACCACATCCATGCCGACCCCGCGTCCGGAAAGATCGCTCACTTGGTCCGCCGTAGAGAACCCTGGTTGGAAAATTAGGTCGAAGATTTGCTCTTGAGCTAAGTGAGTTCCTTCAGGAACTAAACCATTAGCAATGGCTTTTTGCATGATTTTGTCAGTATTCAGGCCCGCGCCATCGTCTTTGATTTCAATAACAATATTCCCACTTTGGTGGAACGCATTTAAAATCACTGTCCCGGTTTCGGGTTTACCGCTGGCCACGCGGATATCGGGCTTTTCGATACCGTGATCAATTGAATTTCGAATCAGATGAACCATAGGATCACCGATTTTTTCCATCACGGTTTTATCCAGTTCGGTATTTTCACCTGACATGACCAATTCGATTTTCTTATCCAACGTCTTGCTCACATCCCTAACAAGACGAGGGAAGCGACTAAACACAAAGCTAATCGGCATCATACGAATTTTCATGACGCTTTCTTGTAACTCTCGCGTATTGTGTTCAAGCTGGGCTAATCCTTCTTGCAATCTCTGAACACGACTAATATCAAAGTTCTGACCTAGCTGACCTAACATAGACTGAGTAATGACCAACTCGCCCACCATGTTGATAAGGCTATCGACTTTGTCGATACTCACACGAATAGAAGAGCTTTCAGGCGTTGAAGATTTTGCCTTAGTCTCTTTCGCAGTCGTCGTAGCGGTTACAGGTGGAGCTGCAGGTTCAGGTGTAGGTGTAGGAGATGCGGTCGCTTCAACCGCTTGTTTTGAATCAACCGCTGTATCGGGCATTGTGACGCTTTCAGTAGGCGTATCACTAGCTTCTGTTTCAGTAGACACGGCCTCACTATCAAGAGCGTCAATGACCACCTCGGCGTCATCGATCACCCATTCGAATACTTCATCGATTTCAGAGCGGTCTACCGGGGTATTAATCACAATATCCCAAGCCAGGTAACAATGCTCAGGATTGATACTGGTAAACGCAGGCAATTTTTCAATCGTGCAGGTGACCGTCATGTTATTGCTGCACAAATCAGCAAGCTGACGAAACATTCGGGTGGGTTCATTGCCCGTTTGCAAGAGATGCTCTTGAGGGGCAAAGTGAATCTTCCAGCCACCTCCTTTACCATCATCTGCATTTTCATTGGTAGCAGGCGGTTCACTAGCTCCTCCGTCTGCCGGTGTTGCTGGGGCACTTTCTCCGCTCAAAACGGCTTCAAATTGCGCTTTTAAATCTTTGGCTGTAGATAGATCTGGGTCGCCACCTGCCTGCAAGTCTTGTAACAATGAGCGTATGCAATCAACGCTTTGCAATAGCAGATCCATAATACTGGGGTTCATCGCGCGATCACCACTGCGCACTTCATCCAGCAAGGTTTCTACGACGTGGGTAAAATCTGCAACCTGAGTAAAGCCAAATGTGCCGGCGCCCCCTTTAATCGAGTGTGCTGCACGAAATATTGTATTGATTACCTCACTGTCAGGTGCATCCAAGTCCATATCTAGAAGCCCCTGCTCCATAGCATCTAGACCTTCATAACTTTCTTCATAAAAGACTTGGTGAAACTGGCTGAGATCAATACTCATAATGATTAACCCAATACTTTCTTAATAGTGGTGAGAAGCTGATCTGGATTAAACGGCTTAACAATCCAGCCGGTCGCTCCCGCGCTTTTACCTTCCATTTTTTTATCACCGGCCGATTCCGTCGTCAGCATAAGTATCGGGGTGAACTTGTAGGTGGGCAGTTGTCTTAGGTTTTTACAAAGCTCGATGCCGTTCATGTTCGGCATGTTCACATCACTCAACACTAGGTCGACCGACTGTCCTTGCGCTATTTTTAAAGCCTCTGAGCCATCGCAGGCTTCGACTACATCATGCCCTGCACCTTTAAGCGTAAAGCTCACCATCTGGCGCATAGAAGCAGAGTCGTCAACAGCAAGTATTTTGGCCATGTGCGTTCTCCGTGATTAATGATTGGTAATCGATAAGTGGTCATCCAAGCCCAAGAGCTTGGCTGTCTGGACAACCTGATCAGAAGGGGATTTCCACTTAAGCGCGCGGCCGTCTTGCGTTAAGGCCTGGTGAAAACTTAAGAGTAGTTGCGATGCCGACGTATCGATCTGCTCCACTTTGGAGGCGTCCAATTCAACGTCATGGCCGGTTTGAATTAGGCTTTCCATTTGGGTATGCAGCTCCTCTGCTCGTATAATGGTGCACTTAGTGCCCAAGTCCAATGTTTCACATTCCATTTTGAATCAATGCCTAATGGGTGTTTCATTCATAAGATTAGACGCAAAAAAATAGCTTGCTAGTCGACGGGAAAAGTTTTATTACAAAGGCTGAATTTCTAATGACTGAGTGATTTTAAGCCTAGGATTGATAGTGCTAAGAGATATAAAAGGCGTCCAAAACTAGAAGGTTTTCGCCAATGGATAAAGCTAAAGGACAATTGCCTGAACACCTACGAGTCCATCAGGACTCGTCAATACGTGTCAAATAGGAGCTTTAACGGTCGAGCACCTTGCTCACGGTGCTGATTAATTGATCGGGATTAAAAGGTTTAACTATCCAGCCCGTTGCGCCAGCGCTTTTGCCTTCCATCTTTTTATCACCCGTGCTTTCGGTGGTGAGGATCAGTACGGGCACAAACTTATAATCCGGCAATTTTCGTAAATTGGCACACAATTCAATACCATTCATGTTCGGCATGTTGACATCCGTCAGTACCAAATCGAACTTTCCTTGCTGAGCCATAGTAAGCCCTTGCTGGCCATCCCCTGCTTCAGCCACCGTATGGCCGGCACCCTTAAGCGTAAAGGTCACCATCTTTTTCATGGATTCAGAATCGTCCACGACCAATATATTCGCCATGCGTATTACCCCTCTAATGATCACGACGCGTATATATACCCATCTAAACACCAGTATAGCCAGTCATAGTAGTTCTGCCTTTTTATTCTGTTCATCAGGCAAGGCAGCCTTGAGCATAGAAATTACCGTGAAGTAAGCTAAATTCTATGGTTTTTGCCTTGCGCTCATTTGGGACGCGATCTCATCCAACCATTTTTGCATTTGCTTGTTTTCAAGGGCTAATGCCTGAGATTCAAACCGGCCTTGTAACTTTTGATAGGTCTTGAGTTTTTGATTTAACGCTTGATGCACTGACTGGGCTTTTTCTAGCTGCTGCTCTAGCTGCTGAATATTGTTTTGCTGTTGTTCCATGGCCTGCTGGATTTGTTTCATAAAGGACTCATGTTGCTCAATAGCGAGTCCCGTCACACCCAACTGTCCACGCTGTGAAAAACCCGCTTGATATTCAGACTGGTACTGAAGCAGCGTTTGAGAACGAGCTTTCTCTTGCTCAATCTTTTGTTGAATCTGGCCCATGTAAGCCAAGGCCTCTTGAGCCGATTTCTCTGCAATTCGAATCAGTGGATCCATTCGAGCAACCCGACTTCGACTCATGCCCGCATCCCTTTAAGTTACTGCTGACCCGTATCCGATGATGCCTGACCTAGCGCTTCTTGCAGAATATAAGCTAACCCCTGTTGGCTGCTCTCTAGATCAAGGGGTTCGTCCAGACTCTGCTCCAAATAGGCTCGCATAACCGGTTGAAATTTCACCGCAATATCCAATTCTGGATTAGCGCCTGGGGAATAGGCCCCAACACTGATTAAGTCTTTATTTTCCTGATAGAGCGAATACATGTGCTTAAACAACTGAGCTTGTTTTAGATGCTGCTTAGAAACGATGTGGGGCATGGCACGACTGATTGATGCTTCCACGTCGATCGCAGGGTAATGCCCTTCTTCCGCGAGTCGTCGACTCAGTACAACATGGCCATCTAATATGGCTCTTGCAGAGTCAGCGATGGGATCTTGAAGGTCGTCGCCTTCGGTAAGAACCGTATAAAAGGCCGTAACAGAGCCGCCGCCCGGCTTCCCATTACCTGCACGCTCCACGAGTTTGGGGATTTTTGCGAAAACGGATGGCGGGTACCCTTTGGTTGCGGGAGGTTCGCCAATCGCCAGCGCAATCTCTCGCTGCGCTTGGCCATAACGCGTTAAACTGTCCATGAGTAATAGGACGTTCTTACCCTGATCTCGAAAATATTCTGCAATCGCGCTACTCAAATCCGCTGCTCTCAAGCGCATGATAGGACTGTCGTCGGCTGGTGACGCGACCACCACCGCTTTTTTAATCCCTTCCGGGCCTAATATATCCTGAATGAACTCCTGAACTTCCCGTCCACGTTCACCGACCAGACCCACCACACACACATCAGCATCGGTAAACCGAGTCATCATCCCCATCAGCATACTTTTACCCACACCAGAACCAGCAAATAGGCCTAGACGCTGGCCTCGACCCACGGTTAATAGACCGTTTATAGCGCGAATCCCAACATCCGTGGTCTCGCGGATCGGTGCTCGATGCATCGGATTAATCAGTTTCGCTGTCAGTGACATTTTCTGGTCACTAATAATGTCGCCCAGATCATCGAGTGGTTGGCCCGCGCCGTTAATGACTCGCCCCAGTAGGCAGTTGCCCACGGGAATTTTATCGCCACCCACTATTGGCGTCACCGCCGCACCAGGTGATAAACCTTGAATGGGCTCAATCGGCATTAAAAAAATTTTTTCTCGATCGAAGCCAACGACTTCAGCTTCCACTCTTTGATCATCTTGACTCACCCAGCAGCGATCACCAACCTTGACCGAACAGCCCACCGCTTCGAGTGTAAGACCAACCATTCGTACCAGCTTGCCACTCACGATGGGTTTAGTGTGAAACTGCTGTTCTTTTTTGCACCATTCTAAAACGGATGAATTCATTCAACTTCATCTCCATCCAATGCCGGTTTTTGTACGTCGTCAACGTTAGACTCTTCCTGACCTAGCGTGCTTTCTTGAGCGGTTTGCGAAGCCTCAGCATCTTTGTTTTTTCGATCCAATGCTTGCTCAGTGTCGTCATCATTCATGCCACTCGTTTCGGCAGGTACATCTTCTTCACTCGGTAAATGATCGTCTTCTTCCAATGATTTCAAACCGATAGCGCCATCGCTTACGTTGTCATTCGACTCATCGTTAAGTTCCTGTTCTGAGTCTGTGGCCGAACGTGTATCTTGCTGCGAAGTGGTGTCCACTGACAAAGCATCTTGCTCTTCTTTTCGGAATTGATTTGAACTGGGGTGCGAAACGTCTTCCTCATCGGCCTGGATCCGATCTGACTCGTCGCCATGACTTAGGGGGTCAATATCGGAAACCGGGTTTTCTGCACCGGTTTCGTCCAGTGAATGGGAATCCTTTAAGGACTTAAGCTCAGCCTGGTCGCCTAGTTGCCATAGATCCTTAAATTGGGCCACAACCTGAAGCCATCGATTTGATAGTGTGAAATCCACCGCACTGTAGTCAGTAGAAACAACACAACCTCCAGCCGAGATAGATTCATCACCTTTGATTGCCCCCGTAAACTCACCCTGCTCTTGAGCAGCTTCGATATAGGGTAAGTCTAATGGGTTCACCCGGATCTGAACTCGATCTGTTTGAGTCGGTAAAGCATCACAAGCGCTGCTGAC
>Ga0181591_10000308_pt1 | contig 37112 bp, 27 predicted proteins | sample 071ome_33_FD_133757 | JGI IMG/M metagenome (GOLD analysis project Ga0181591, IMG submission 133757) | Coastal salt marsh microbial communities from the Groves Creek Marsh, Skidaway Island, Georgia - 071412AT metaG (megahit assembly) | ecosystem: Environmental > Aquatic > Marine > Intertidal...
ACGTCGTCCCGAATTTTGCCTCGCACCATGACAAATCCATTGTTCAACCCGTTGGCTCAGCAGCAAAACCGGAGGTTCTTCTTGAGACAAAGCTCTTTTGGGCTGGGGCTTGCTGCTCTTCATGCCATGGGCAAACCGAATATCAGGGGGGCCTCAGAATCACCGCCCTTGGCATCTCCCAACGCACCCGGGGTGGAGGGGTTCCCCAATCTTCCCGCCAAGGCCAAGCGGGTCATTTTTCTGTGCATGGCAGGAGGCCCTTCCCATCTTGAAACGTTTGACCCAAAACCCGAACTGGCTCGCCTCGATGGCCAACCGATGCCGGAGAGTTTTACCAAGGGGCAACCCATTGCTCAGCTTCAGGGCCAGACACTTAAATGCCTCGGGCCACAGACCTCCTTTGCTCGATATGGACAATCCGGACAGGAGATCAGCGCCTTCCTCCCTTGGACGGCAAAAATGGCCGATGAAATAGCCATCGTACGCTCGATGGTGACCGACCAAATCAATCACGACCCTGCCCACACGGTCATGAACACAGGCACGTCCATTTCAGGCAGACCGAGCATGGGTGCCTGGGTGAATTATGGACTGGGCAGTCTGAGTGAAGATCTTCCCGGATTTGTCGTTCTTACCAGCCAGGGAGGGCGCAACCCCCAGCCCATCGGAGCCAGGCAGTGGCACAGCGGGTTTTTGCCCGGACGCTTTCAGGGGGTTGAATTTCAATCCAGTGGTGATCCGGTGCATTATGTGCGCAACCCAGCCGGGATCTCCAGATCACGCCAGCGCGATCTGGTGGACACCGTTCAGCAGTTGAATCAACTGCAAGAGCAACGTCAGTGGGATCCTGAAATCCAGACACGTATCAATGCCTATGAGATGGCCTTTCGCATGCAGGCCAGTGTGCCGGAATTAATGGACCTCTCGCGAGAACCACAGCACGTCCTGGACATGTATGGCACTCAAGGATCCGACGGCAGCTACGCAGCCAACTGTCTGCTGGCAAGGCGACTGGCAGAAAGGGGCGTGCGATTCATTCATCTTTACCACCGCGGATGGGACCACCACGGAGATCTGACATCATACATGAAGACCTGCTGCGGGCTCACCGACAAACCCACCTGGGCGCTGTTGACCGACCTCAAACAACGGGGCCTTTTGGAGGATACGCTGGTCATCTGGGGAGGTGAGTTTGGACGCACTCCCATGTTCCAGGGCAAAGGGAAACAACCGGGTCGGGACCACCACATCAAAGGATTCAGCATGTGGCTGTGCGGTGGCGGCATTCAGGGAGGGGTGTGTCATGGTCAGACCGATCCGCTTGGATACCACGCCGTGGAAAATATTGTGCATGTTCGAGACCTTCACGCCACGATGCTCCATCTGCTGGGCATCGATCATCAACGGTTAAGTGTCCCTTTTCAGGGGCTGGATGCCAGGCTTACGGGTGTTGAGAAGGCTCAGCCCATTGAAGCCATCATGCGTAGCTAGATCCACCTCCAGTGGTCTTGCTGGTCGGGCTCTACCTGCTCATGGGCCCTCATGCCACCCATTGGGTGACGTTCATGATCGAGTGGCCATCGGTCGCAATCAGGCAATCTTCGCGAGACGGTTCGACGGTATAGGATCCGGTAAAGGTACCGAAAGAAGGAAGGGTGCAGGAAACTTGCCCACGGAACCAGAAACAGGGCAAGCGATACACACGTCGACCCTGAACCGAAAGCTTGACCGATGGATGCACATGACCACTCAAAATAGGATGAGAAGAAGGTTTTTGGTCGGTATGCGCGCAACAAAACCCCTTCCACATCCAGAATGATGGATGAACACGCATCTTAAGATCAGGCCAGGGATCGCCCGCAGCATGATCATGATTCCCACGAACCAGCTCCACTTGGAGATCAGTGTGACGCTTGCGCCAGTCAGTCAGCACTCGATGGACTGAGGAAGACCGGCTCTCAGCATTGTGAAAAAAATCTCCAAGGATCACCAGACGGATGGCCGAAGTACGATCAATCAAATGCGACAATCGCTGGCAATCGTCATGAGTCGCGCCTTCGGGCACAGGAATGCCAGCTGAGCAAAAACTGGCCGATTTACCAAAGTGGGGATCGGCAATGAACAACGTTTTTTCCCCGGGATGCCAGAGGGCTTTATCAGCGAGCAACTGCCAGTCCACTCCCTGCCAATGGAATGCGAGAGAGGACCGACTCATGAATACTGAACCCTCTTTTGCTCTCGCTGACTTTGTCGTTGCATGCGGTCGGTCCAGGATTCACTGGACACATGACGCCGCTGTGCCTCCGCCCAGAGAGGGAAGGCAAAGGGAGAAAGATGCTGGAGGTCGACGATGGACCATTGCTGATGGCTGATTTGCTGCAAGGCACGTTCCATGCGATTCCAGTCCAAGGCACTGGAGAGGACCTCCCGACGCGTCTGCTTGAGCAAAAGGTTCTGCGGGTCGTAACTGCGAAAAACTTCAAAAAGAAGTTCACTGGATACTTGCAACTGTCGAGTTGGCTTGCGGGCACCCGGAAAACCTTGATGGATCAACCCCGCAATCCGCGCTACGTCACGGAATTGGCGGCGATCCATTTCGACGGTATGGATGGCTTGCTCCAAGTCTTTGCTCAGGTTTTGGGGATCCAGAAAACGACGCCAATCCTGCTCAGTCCACTTTGGGTCCTCCTCACTGAGAATATGGATCCCATAGTCATTGAAGGTCATGGAGAGACTCATCTTTGAGCTCAAGCTCATTCGGTATGCCAACAAGGAAGCCAGACCTTCATGAGATAGCCTACCTTCAAAGGGATAGAGGAACCATGCCACTCCCTGCCGAGTCGTAAGACGCTCCACCAGAAGCTGCTCCTTGCCCGGGATCATGGACTGGCTAGCCTGAACCGAAAGCAGCGGGAGGAGCTCGCGCACTTCCGGCCATGAGCGGCACCGGTCAGAAGCATCCTCCAGGGTCCGTCGAAACTCAGCCGCCAACTCACTTGAAAGAGGTGCTTGCCCTCCCGACCAAACCGAGACCGTTGCCCGGCCTCCCTTGGCGCGACGCACCCAGGCAGTCATGTCACGCACACGCACCAGTTCAAGGCGGCACCCCGCAAAAACAAAATGAACTCCCGGCTTGAGACGACTGACAAACGATTCTTCGATTGTGCCCAGGCGTTTTCCGCGGATCATACGCACCTGCATGGCAGGATCACTGGCAATGGTTCCGATGCTCATTCGATGGAGACGTGCCGTCTTGACCTCCGCCACCGAGTAAAATCCCTTTTCGACTTTGACTTTCTTGAATTGGTCGTAGGCCTTCAGACAGGCACCGCCCTGAGTAATGAATTCGAGCACCCAGCTCCATTCTTCGGGGCTCAACGCTCGGTAGGACCATGCCATACGCACTTCCCGATAAGCCTGCTCTTCATGAAAACCACCCCCCATGGCCAACGTAACCAAATGCTGGGCCAGAACATCCAGCGGCCCTCGCAATGGCTCACGCGATTCGATGCGACCTTGCTTCATGGCCTCTCTGGCAGCGGCAAACTCCAGAATCTCCATGGCATGAGTTGGCACACAAAGAATGCGACTGGTGCGGCCGGGTCGATGTCCACTGCGGCCTGCGCGTTGAAGCAGCCGCGCCACGCCTTTGGGTCCACCAATTTGGATCACCTGATCGACCGGTGAAAAATCGACTCCTAAGTCCAAACTGGAAGTGCACACCACCACCCGGATATTCCCTGAAGAAAGTCGCTGTTCGACTTCAAGTCGGTCGCTTTTCTCGAGAGATCCGTGATGCAGACCCACCTCACCCTCCCACTCAGAGCGCTTCTGCAAAATGGCCTGAAACCACCACTCAGCCTGGGATCGCACGTTTGTGAACACCAGGGTCGTCTTTTCCGCTTCGATAGCTTCAACGACCTGTTCAACCATGCGCTGCCCGAGATGCCCCGCCCAAGGAAAAACCTCCCACTGCTTCGGCATCAGGGTCTGGACCTCTGGAAGCTGGGTGGTGGTGGCACAAATCAAACGCCCGTCCAGCTCACTCCCCAAAAGTGCCTGCATGGCTTCATGAAGATTTCCCAGGGTGGCGGACAGCCCCCATGTCTGCAAGCTGGGACACCACTGCCTGAGACGGGCAAGGCACAGCTCGGTTTGAACGCCTCGTTTGGTAGAGAGCAATTCATGCCACTCGTCGACCACCACCGCTTGCAATCCCTGAAAGGCATGATGGGTGCTTTCATAGGATAGTAACAACGAAAGACTCTCAGGCGTGGTGATCAAGACCGAGGGAAGGCTTTGCTTTTGCCTGGCCTTGATGGATGCTGAGGTGTCGCCGCAACGGGACTGCACCTCTCCTGGCCATTTCAGGGTCCTGAGCAGGGCCTCAATGGCACGCCGGGTATCTTCCACCAAGGCTCGAAGGGGCGTGACCCAAAGGAATCGCAGTCCGGTTTCAATGGTTGGATGACTTCCAAGGGCCCGGTGTAGAAGCGGCGCTGCGACTGCCAGGGTTTTCCCTGATCCGGTCGGTGCATGCAGGACACCACTGGCACCCTCCTCAATGGCATGCCAAACCTCCAACTGGTGCGGAAGCGCTTCCAGCTGAAGTCGGCGATAGATGCGCTCGGCCAATGGTAAGGTCGAGGCCAAGTCCTGCTTCAAATCCTCCAGCACATTGCAATGGATGGCATTGGTTCCCATTTCTAATCGTTCAAGGTGCCATGACATGTTGGGCTTTCAAGTTTTTGGGAAGGACCGGAGAAGCCCCGCTTTAAAGTTGATTCCACGTGCCAATCACCCATAATGAGAGTGTGAGATCGGGTTTCACCATGCTGCTTGTCCTATGGTTTGTGTTCCCAGGCTGCCTGTGCCAGGCTTTTTGTCTGGAGCACGATCACAATCCATGCGAACCACCAGCAAAGGCTCAGGCTTCATGGAACAGCCTTGATCATTCGCATGATCCCCATCATCACCCCCCTAAGGATCCATCGAATCTGCACGAAGAAATAAAGGTCCATCATTGGCTGAAGGACTTGCGCAACTCTGATCAGGAGGTCGCCAAGGATACCCCTTGGCTATCCAACTTCTGGACTCCATTGCTCCAACAGGAGCCTTACTTACCCCCAGGCAAGGGAGGAAGATCCACTCTTCGCTTCTGCGGTCGCATGTTGATTTGAGCTTGGGCTCGTTTCAAACATCCATCCCATTCTTAAAAAAGTCGGGAATTCCCAGATATTCTTTAGGCAGCACGCCATGATTGGCCTGCCTTCCATGCACGTGGCAAAAATGACAAAACCAAAACACCCTTTCATCCATGGTCTCTCCATCCAAGGATGCCTGCTGAGAACCAGCCTTTGGCTGGCCATCATCTGCCATGGGACTCTTGTTTGGGCTCTAGGTGCTGAGCCTCCCTCTACCCTTTCATGGTCGCTTGAAACCTTAGCCGAAGGGGTCTGCAAGCATAACAAAGAACTGGCAGCAGCCCGCTGGGTGATCGAATCCGCCAAAGCTAGAAGTCAGCAAGCAGGCAAGCTGACCAACCCCCGAATAACAACCTCTTCGGGCATCAACACAATCAACCCGGAGAACATGCAGGGTTTTTCTTTGCAACAGTCCTTTCCCATCACGGCCAGGCTTCGCCTCGAAAAAAAAGTGGCATCCCTGGATATTCAACAGGCAGAAAAGGAAGTTCAATGGATGGCGCACCAGAAAGTCATGGAAGCCATGGAGACCGCCACGCGTTGGTTGGCGCTCCAAGAGCGTCAACAAATCCTGGAAAAGCAAATCACCTTGGCTCAAGAGCTGCACACGACACTGGAAGAGCAGCAGGAAAGAGGTGAACGATCCCCACTGGATCTTTCCCTTACAGCCATCCAAATCAAAGAACTCGAACTCAAGCGACCAGACCTGGAATCATCCATCCAGTCCCTGGAGAACCAGATGCGTTCCTTGTTGGGCCAACCGGCCGAGGAACCTTTTCGGCTGGAAGCGATCTGGAAGCCCATGGCCGTCCCTTCAGCCAGTCCACTGGACACAGCGAACCACCCTGCATTTGGCGTGCTGCACACCGAAGCGAATATCCATCTGACCATGGTCGCACTGGAGCAAAGCCGGAAGTGGCAAGATTGGACCTTGGGCTTGTCTCACCAGTGGAGTGTCAACGAGGACGAACCCTTTGGTTTGGAGCGCAACCGATGGATGGGTTTTCAACTCAGCATTCCTCTGCCTTGGTGGCAAAAAAACCAAGGTGCCGTAGCAGCCTCTCGGGCCAACCTGAAGAAGACGAAGGCGAGCACCCAGGCCTTGAAGCTGCAAATGGAAAACGATGCCGACTCCATCATGGCGCGATTGATTCAAGGACGTGCACAATACCTCATGCTCCGGGATGAGCTGATTCCAAACCGAGAAAAGCATCACCAATCCTTGGAGCACGCCGTCCGGGCAGGAGAACGCCCCATGGAGTCCTTGATCACCTCCATGAAAGGATTGCTTACCTTGAAACTATCCTTGCTCGAAGTGATTGAGACCTTTCACCTGAACCATTATCGATACCTGTATCTGACGCAGGACCTTTCACGTCATCATGATTGAACCATCCTTGCTATCCAGAAGAGGGGTCCTGTTTTGGGGCATCGCCAGCCTGTTGGTCTCACTCTCCTCGCTGAAGGCGGATCGCGCCGAAGACATTGTCATTCTCGACAACATAGCCACCCGACATTTGGGGATTGAAACCACTATCGTCACTCGACAGTCATTCGAGGAGACATTATTCGCTTTGGGCCGTATCGAACCCAAACCCGGAGGACACGCTTACATCAGCAGTCGCATTGCAGGACGCCTGAAAGCGATTCAGGCGCACGAAGGGGAATGGGTTGAAAAAGGAGATCCGGTCGTGTTGATCGAAAGTCTTCAGCCCGGAAACCCACCTCCAGAGGTGAGCCTTTTTTCACCGATTGATGGAATCGTGATCAAAAGTTTGGCGCACCTGGGCGAACCGGTCACTACAGACAAACCCATTATGGAAATCGTGGATGTCCGTTCCATGCATGCGGTCGCCCGCATTCCAGAAGACCAGTTACCCATGATTCAGCCAAATACCCCGGTAGCCATCAAAGTCATCGCTCACCCAAAACATCACTTCCATGGCACATGGGTGCGTTTTGGTTCCGAAGTGCACCCGGAGAGCTCCACACTGGAGGTTTTTTTTACCATCGAGGATCCCGAGCGGATCCTGCGCCCGTCCATGCGGGCAGAATTCACCATGAGCCTTTCCCAACGCAACGAGGTGATGGCCGTACCCCGCGAGGCGATTCAAGGAGATCACTACCAACCTCACGTTTTTATCAAGGACTTTGAAATTCCTGATGCGTTCATCAAGGCGAGAGTGGTCACCGGTTCCCAAAATGATCAATACGTGGAAATTGTGCGTGGACTGCTGCCCGGCGATGAAGTCGTCACTCGCGGCGCCTACCCCCTGTCCTTCGCCGGAAAAGGAGGGGTTTCCCTCAAGGAAGCCCTAGATGCCGCCCATGGCCACGAACACAACGAGGATGGCTCGGAGATCACCCAAGAGCAGAAAGCAGCCAAAGCCGTTTCTGAAGCAACACCTCAAGGTCAGGGACCTTCTCCTCGTTGGGTATGGTTCCTGGGTTGCTTGTGCGTCATGCAGTGGATCCTCCTGGCTATCAAGTGGGGAAACCGAACCAAAATCTCCTAGTAAGGGACTCCAGGCATCATGCTCAATCGCCTTATAGAGTTTTCACTGAAGCATCGCACCATCGTCATGATGGCAGCATTGGTGCTTTTGGCGGCTGGTATTCATTTGGGAAGAAAATTGCCCGTCGAAGTGCTTCCTGACCTGACCAAGCCGACGGTCACCATTCTGACCGAAGCCCCGGGTCTGGCTCCTGAGGAGGTGGAAAGTCGTATCAGCATTCCACTGGAAAGTGCCTTGATGGGTGTCTCCGGGGTGACCCGCCTGAGGGCGACCTCCGATGTAGCCTTGTCGCTCATCTATGTAGAATTTGACTGGGGTACCGATTTGATTCGAGCGCGTCAGTTTGTTCAAGAACGCCTGCAGGCAGCCATCCCACAACTCCCCGAAGGCATTTATCCCTACATGACACCCGTTGCGTCCTTGATGGGTGAAATCATGCTGGTAGGCCTCCACAGTCCCACTCAGGAGGTGGATGGCAAGGACCTGCGCACCCTTGCAGACTGGACCATCCGGAGGCGCATTCAGAGCATTCCCGGCATCGCAGAGGTCCTTTCGATGGGGGGAGGTGTTCGCCAGATTCATATTCAGCCGGATCCTGATCGGATGAGAGCCCTAGGAGTCGATTTCGACACTTTACTTCATGCCTCTCACGAAGCAGCAGGAAACACCACCGGAGGCTTTCTGACCAGTCGTCCCCAGGAAATCATGGTCCGTCATCTGGCCATGACAACCGATTTGAACGCGATTGGTAAGACCGTCGTCAAACACGTGGAAGATCGATCGGTTTTGATTGAGGATGTTGCCGATGTTGTCTGGGATGTGGAGCCCATGCGGGGTGATGCAGCTGTCAATGGCATACGGGGTGTCATCATGAGTGTGACCAAGGCTCCGGGATTTGACACCATAGACCTCACCCGCCGGGTCGAGAGCGCCATCGACGAACTTCAGGCAAACTTACCCGACAACATTCGTCTCGAGCCGTTATTCCGACAATCCGATTTTATCGAAAATGCCGTCGGCAATCTGAAAGAGGCCATTCTGGATGGAGGCATCATGGTTTCCATTGTCCTGTTTCTTTTTCTACTCAATCTGAGGACGACCTTTATTACCTTGATGGCGATTCCATTATCCTTCGCCTGCACATTACTCTTGTTCCATCTCTGGGGACTCAGCGTCAATTCAATGACTCTGGGTGGACTGGCTGTTGCCATTGGTATCGTGGTGGATGATGCCATCGTTGACGTGGAGAATGTGTACCGTCGTTTGAGAGAAAATGCCCTCTCTTCGCAGCCCGCACCTTATTTAAACGTCATCGCTTCGGCATCCGCCGAAATCCGACATTCCATTCTCTATGCAACCCTTTTTATTATTCTGGTCTTTTTCCCTTTGCTGGGATTATCCGGGGTTGAAGGCAGACTCTTTGCGCCCATTGCCATTGCCACCATGGTCAGCATGGCTGCGTCTTTCTTCATCTCCCTTACGGTCATTCCAGTGCTTTGCTCCTTTCTGCTCGAGCCCAAAAGGAAAGTCCAAAATCAAGATGGGCGTTTGGTTCGGGGCCTGAAATGGCTTTTCCGTAAGACATGGCTCAAACTGGCCCTGGATTATCCTTATGCCATCTTCGGAATCGCTGGGGCTTTGGTAGCCGCTGCCGCATCGATTATTCCCTTGATGGGAAAGGACTTTTTACCCGCCTTTGAGGAGGAAACCGCCTTGGTGGCACTCACCACAGCACCTGGAACATCACTGGCCCAAACCGCTGAAATCGCTGCGATCGCCGATCGCTTGCTGCTGCAAATTCCGGAGGTGCGAAAAGTGGGCCGACGACAAGGGCGAGCAGAGCGAGGCGATCATGTGGTTCCGGTGTCCACTGTGGAATTTGATATTGATTTCGAAGCAAGTGATCGGTCGCGAGCTGAGATTCTCGCTGAAATCCGCGAGACCATGAGGTCCATCCCTGGTACTTTCAGTGCTTTGAGCGGCCCCCTAGCAGACAGGGTCGGCCACATGCTGAGTGGCATTTCAGCCAAGGTTGCCATCAAGGTATTTGGAGATGACCTCGACACATTGAGAACCATCGGCACCTCCATTCAATCGATTGCTCAGGAAATCCCCGGTCTGGAGGCCGCGCGGGTGGAGCAGCAGGCACCCATTCCACAGCTTCAGATCAAGGTGGACCGAGATCGCGCACTGGCTTATGGCCTCACTCCTGGCAAACTCAACGAACAACTTTCAGGGATGATCGGCGGTGTCAAAGTGGAGCAACTCTTCGAGGGCCCACGAACGATTGACCTGATGGTTCGGCTACCAGCCAGCTGGCGAGAATCACCCAAAGAACTGGAACGACTTTACATCCAAACAGAGCAGGGCAATCCCATACCCCTGCGAACCGTCGCGAGCGTTCAACATGCCAAGGGGCCCAATGTCATCCAAAGAGAAAACACCCAACGCCGCTTTGTCATCAGCATCAACCCCACAGAGCGTGATCTCAAGACGCTCATCGAAACGCTGCAGACACGCGTGACCCGAGAGGTCACCTTGCCCAAAGGATACTTCATCAGTTACGAGGGAGAGTTTCAGGCCCAACAGGAAGCCAGTCGACGCATCCTCCTCATGTGCCTCCTGGTCCTCTTGATCATGATGATGCTTCTTTATGCCTACTTTGGTATGCCTGTTTTTGTCGCGCAGGTGCTGCTGGACATTCCGATCGCCCTGGTTGGAGGCCTCTTCCTGACTTGGTGGACCACCGCCAATATCAGTATCGCCACCCTGGTGGGTTTCATTGCCGTCGCCGGCATTGCCGCCCGAAACAGCGTAATGATGATCTCCCACTATCTGCATCTCATGCGTCACGAGGGAGAAACGTTCAATCGTGCGATGATTGAACGCGGCACTCTCGAGCGCCTGGTTCCTGTGCTGATGACCGCTCTGTCTGCAGGCATCGCTCTCCTACCACTGGTCCTGGCAACCGATGAACCGGGCAAGGAGATCCTTCGCCCCGTGGCCACTGTGATCGTGGGTGGTCTTGTCAGTTCCACCCTTCTCGGCCTGGGGGTCACCCCAGCATTTTTTCATGTTTTTGCGCGGCGACAAGCGATGCAAGCCATTCGCAAAAAGGTGGCTGCTTCAGCCTAGCAAAACGTCCCCATAGCAGTTATGCTCTTCCCGTGAAAATTTATGTATCTGCAGCCAGCATGATGATGTGGCTTTGTGCCTGTAGCCCTCAGCAGGAAAACGCCTCACCACCTTCTTCCTCACAACCCAGTGGATCAACGGAGTCCACTTCTCAGGGTTCGCATACTCACGAGGGGGAGGTGGACCATCACAGCCATGCCATTCCCGGACCCAATGGAGGAAAATTGATTGCCAGCGTGGACCCTCACCTTGAGTTCTGGATGCAGCCAGACGATGGACATGCAAGGATTACATTTGTCAATGACGACATCAAACCCATTGATGCAGTTTCCATACCTATGAGCCTGGTGATGGGCGATCGCAACAACCCCACAACCATTGATTTTGAGCAACGGGGAAGCGTACTCGTTTCCACGCAAGCTCTCTCAGCGGAAGGTAATCCCCCAGTCATTCTTGAAATAGGATCGACCGACGGCGGAGAAATTCACTACGAACGCTTTCATCTCAACCTCGACATCTGCTCCGATTGTAAACTCAAGGAGTACGCCTGCATTTGTGGCCACGAACCACACAGTCATTGAATGCAATAAATTCGATGGCTGGTGATGAGATCAACACGGCTTGTGCCGTGCTCAATCCGTAAAAGTGGGTAGACCAGGGCAAAAGCCTATGACATTACCCGAAAGCAAAAAGCCCGCCCCACCGAGTTTGATGCATGCCCTGATCCCTGTGTTAGGGCTCATGGGGCTCATTGCCATCACTCTTCTCAAATTTGATGGAGAAGCGCACATCCCTCTACTACTCTGCTCAGTGATCGCGGCCGTGGTCGGTTGGTCTCTGGGTGCCCCTTGGCAAACCATGGAGCAGGGAATCCTTGAGGGTATCGCCATGGGGATGAAGGCTATCTTGATTTTGTGCGTGATCGGCGTACTGATCAGCGTGTGGATCGCTGCGGGAGTCGTTCCCACCTTGATCCTCTATGGTCTGCAATTGCTCTCTCCTGATATTTTTCTAGCAGCAGGCTGTCTGATTTGTGCGGTCGTCTCTCTGGCGACAGGCAGCTCCTGGACCACTGCCAGCACCGTCGGAATCGCCTTGATGGGAGTGGCTGCTGGCTTGCAGATCCCCGCACCCATGGCGGCTGGAGCCATCGTTTCTGGCGCTTACTTCGGAGACAAGCTATCGCCTCTTTCAGACTCCACCAACCTGGCACCAGCAGTTGCCGGCTCAGAACTTTTCGAGCACATGCGTCACATGCTTTACACTACGCTTCCTGCTCTGGGAGTATGCTTGATAGTATACACGCTGCTTGGGCTTAAAGGATTTGAAGGGGCCCACGAATGGGATCAAGTACAGGCCATCACTCAAACCATTGAGAGTCAATTTCAGCAGAGCGGCTGGTTACTGTTACCACCTATCCTGGTCATCCTCATGGTCATGATGAAATGGCCAGCCTTGCCAGCTTTAATGATCGCCACCCTGGCTGGTGGGATCCTGGCCATCCTGATCCAAGGGGTCGATCCGGGTGAGTTGATCGCCGTGGCTCATTATGGGTATGAAATGCAATCAGGGCATGAGCTGGTCGATGAACTGATGAGTCGAGGAGGTCTGGAAAGCATGATGAACACCGTTGCACTCATCTTGTGTGCTCTTGCCTTCGGGGGATTGATGGAACGCATTGGACTGCTGCGCGTCCTGGCTCAGGCCGCCCTGGGGATGGCGCGATCCACCGGGTCGCTTGTAGCGACGACCCTCTCCACAAGCATTGGGATCAACATCCTGGCACCGGATCAATACCTCTCCATCATCTTACCCGGCCGCATGTATCGCGATGCTTATGAGCAGCAAGGACTGGATGCCAAGAATCTGTCCAGAGCCCTCGAAGATGGGGGCACGATGACCTCGGCATTGATTCCCTGGAATTCCTGCGGGGCCTTCATGGCCGCCACATTGGCCGTCTCTCCTTGGGCCTATTTACCCTATGCCATTCTTAATTGGATCACGCCTCTGGTCAGCGTGTTTCTGGCATACTCCGGGTGGACCATGACCCGAAGCAAGGATCATGCATTGGACCCCCTCTCTGGGATCAAGTCCAAAGGGCGAAATTAGGTTTGAAAGCTCGTATTCAGGAGGCTAGTTCTCCGAGGTAGCGTTCAGCGTCAATGGCAGCCATGCATCCCATGCCTGCAGCGGTGATCGCCTGACGATAGACCTGATCCGCGCAATCGCCTGCCACAAAGACCCCTTTGGCCGAAGTACGACTCCCCTTTTCCGGCAAGATATATCCCGCTTCATCCATCGCCAGCTGTCCCTTGAAGAGCTGGGTGTTGGGAACGTGTCCAATCGCCACGAAAACACCGGCACAATCCAGGCGAGAGGAAGCACCGGTTTTGAGATTCTCCAACTGAACCCCGGTGACCGCATCCTCTTCGACACCGTGAATATCGCTCACCACAGAATCCCAGACCATTTCAATCTTCTCGTGCCCGATGGCGCGATCGGCCATGATCTTGCTGGCCCGTAGTTCATCACGACGGTGAACCAAATACACCTTGGAAGCAAAGCGCGTGAGATAGGTTGCCTCTTCGCAAGCGGAGTCACCCCCACCCACCACGACCAACGGCTTGTCGCGAAACATGGGGAGAGCCCCATCACAGGTTGCGCAATACGTCACGCCCTTGTTCTCAAGTTTGGCTTCATTTTCGAGACCCAGGTGACGGTGACCTGCTCCAGTGGCAATGATCAAAGTACGTGTATCGAGAGGCTTTCCATCGACCTTGAGTTGCGGTGTCTCTCCGCTGAGATCACATGCATCCACCGTACCGAACTGAATTTTGGCACCGAATCGCTCGGCCTGCTTCTGGAGGTTCTGCATCAGTTCGAAACCATCGATTCCTTCGGGGAATCCGGGGAAATTTTCCACAATACTTGTGGTCGTCAGCAGACCGCCTGGCATGGTTCCGGTGAGCACCAGTGGGTTCAGATTGGCCCTGGCCGTGTAGATGGCTGCGGTGAGTCCAGCGCAGCCGGTTCCGATGATCGTTACGTTTTCCATAGTCGATTTTGGGCAAAGTATGCCGCAACCCAAAGGCAATGCAATGAGAAGTCCAAAGGCCTGCAATCCCAACCCTGTATTTGGCTTGAGATCCGGTTGCGAATTTGTGAGATTGATCCCAACCCAAACCAAACCATAAATTGCCATTCGAAGAACTGTCATGAAAAAAACCATTTCCCGTCGGGGCTTCATGGAAGCCACTGCCGCCACTTCCCTGGCCTTTCAATTCCTTCCCAGCCGCGTTTTCGGAGCCAATGAGCGGGTTCACGTCGCCGGAATTGGAGTTGGCGGAAAAGGAAGGGGAGAGATCAACGACGCAGCCAGGGAAGGCGCCGAGATTGTTGCACTCTGTGATGTGGATGATGTGCGTGCAGCCGAAACCTTCAAGAAGTTCCCAAAAGCCCGACGCTACAAGGATTTTCGGGTGATGCTTGAGAAGGAAAAAGGGATCGATGCCGTGACCGTCAGCACCCCCGACCACACACATGCGGTTGCTGGCGTCATGGCCATGCGCATGGGAAAGCATTGTTACTGCCAAAAGCCCCTGACTCACTCCATTCATGAAGCGCGCCTGATGACCCAGGTTGCCAGAGAACAGAAAGTCGTCACTCAAATGGGCAACCAGGCGCATGCCGGTGAGCCCATTCGGAGAGCAGTGGAACTGATTCAGGCAGGCATCATTGGAGAAGTAAGCGAGGTTCATGTCTGGACCAATCGTCCGGTCTGGCCTCAGGGAATCGACCGCCCTGCAGGAGACCATCCCGTGCCGAACACACTGGACTGGGATCTCTTTCTCGGGCCAGCACCCTGGCGCCCATACCATCCCGATTATGCGCCCTTCAAATGGCGTGGCTTTTGGGATTTTGGCACTGGTGCTCTGGGAGACATGGCTTGTCATATCATGGACATGCCCTACTGGGCACTGGAATTGGGTGCTCCCGATACGGTGGAAGCCTGGCAGGAGGGCATGACATCGGAATCGGCTCCCACTACCTCACGCGTGACTTACCAATTCCCCAAAAGAGGGCAGCACCCGCCTGTAAAGCTGGTTTGGTATGATGGCAAAAAAGATGGTAATCAGCAGTATCCTCCCGCAGAAATCATACAGGGTGAGGACATTTCCAAATACGGAGCCGTCCTGGTCGGCAGCAAAGGAACCCTGTTTTTCAATCGTGGGAACACCAACTGGTTGATCAAGGCCAATGGAGTCATGGCATCCACGACGGACATTCCCAAGCATATTCCTCGTGTAAAAAATGAGGACAAGGAATGGCTCGATGCCATTCTTGCTGGAAAGCCCGATCAGCCGCTCTCCAATTTCGCCCGATCCGGCCCCTTCACCGAAGTCGTGCTGCTCGGCAATCTGGCCATCCGACTGGGTAAAAAAATCCATTGGGACAGTCAAAACCTTCGGGCAACCAATGCGCCTGAAGCCGATGCTTTGATCCAGCGAACCTACCGCAAGGGCTGGAAACTGTAAGCGTAAGAGGCTGGCAGAGCCATGACTCTTTGGCCCTGAGACATGCCCCATGATAGGTGGAGCTGCGTAGTGGCAAGTTCCACGCAAGGAATGGCTTTCAATGTTTTTAGATCTCTATAGGTTGTTGCCATGATCCCCTCGCTGAAAAGGCTGCAAGTCTCGAGAAAGGGTGGATTTACCCTCATCGAGTTATTGGTGGTCATCGCCATCATTGCCATTCTGGCAGGCATGCTGCTCCCGGCTCTTTCCAAGGCAAAGGAGAAGGCAAAGCGTACCTCCTGCATCAACAATCTGAGACAATTGACCTATGCGGTTTTGATGTATTCCGATGATTTCAGTGGGTGGTTCCAACCAACAGACAATATCAACCCACATTGGTATTCGGTTATCTTTCGAAACACCTATCACCAACAGTATGCGGTGCCACGCAGTTCATTCTATTGTCCATCCAACGCCAAATGGGGACGGGATGATTTCTGGGACTGGCCAGGGGGAAGAGAATCGGTGTTCGGATACGTTTACTGGGTCGGTAACAAGGCTTACAATAAGAACCAGAGTTATTATCCAGACAAGACCATTTTCCAAAAGGGAGTTCCCATTTTTGCTCAGAAAAATAGTGATAATCCTCACTACAAAGTGCTCTGGACAGACATCAACCGGAAACTCAATGGGCAGGATTGGAAGCGACCCGGAGATCCCGATCCCCTCATGCGGGGGGTAAACCACTTCAATCGCCAGGGCGACGAACCCGAGGGTTCCAACGAAGGCTACCTGGATGGCCATGTGGAATGGGTCACAGCTCCAAAATTCATTCGAAAACCCAAAGTCATGATCGGCTCCCACCATTTCTTCTACGGTGGAGTCGATGAGGAGATCGCAAGACCTCTTCAATAAAAGATAAGTAGCGAACGCATCCTAAAAAATGTCTGACCACCAGAGGGAAATTTCCTATGTCGAAATTCACTGGTGGCGATCATGATTTGCACCCCCAGGGCCAAGTGGTCGGCTCGTTTGGACTGCTAAAGAAAAGGTTGGGCGCTTCAGCATTCCAGGGGATCTGAATCCCCTGGAATGATGGGTTGGGTTGCTCTAGCAATGCTTACCGTTGTAAACAAGCAAACACCAAAGCCTGATTCTTAGTTGAGCCTCCATTTGATACGTCAAAATGGCATGGTCTCCAGAGACCTCGCGTTTCATGAAGACCTAAATTTTTAATGTTAGATAGAAAGGTGAAGTCGTGATGCCTAAGGACCAACTTTGGTAAAATAAACATTACTATTCTGCACTCTTCAGACAAAACATTGACCCTATAAGTTGGGCAATTTGTTGTCAGATATTAATTTACATATTTCTTTGAGTCTTGGCAGAGTCAGACTATTTTTATGATTTTTAAGCCATTTAACAATGAAACATCATCCCAAACAGACTGCCTTTATGGCACAAATGGATGCGGTGGGAGCCATGCACTTGTTGTTTGATTCCCTAGCCGGTGTCTCCTTTTTCGCAAAAACCAAGCAATTTGAGCTCATTTTTGCCAACCATTCCTTTCTAGAACGTATTGGCATGCAGCAAGAAATAGATATTGTAGGCAAAACGGATTTTGAGCTTTTTCCCAAAGCCATGGCGGACAATTTTCGCAAAGATGACACTTGGGTGGTGCATCATGGAAAACCCAAGTTCCAAATCATCGAACTTTTCATCCACTCGGATGGCCTTCCAGACTGGTATATGACCAATAAATTGCCGATTTTTGATACCAATAGGGAAGTGATTGGCATCATGGGTACTACCCAAAGCTATCAAACTGGCAAGAAGTTCGTCAGGCCCTACATGCAAATTGAGCCTGCTGTGGAATACATTCAAGCCCACTTCAGGAGAAAAGTGACCATTGATGAAGTAGCAAGAACCGTCAACCTGTCAGCCCGTCAGTTGGATCGCAAATTTCAAGAGACGATCAAGATGAGTCCTCGAGACTTCATCATGAAGTTGCGAGTCAGGGCGGCTTGTCAGGCTCTAACTCAAGGCGATGACAAGATCATGCATATTGCTCAGAATCTCGGTTTTTATGATCAAAGTTCTTTCACTCTTCATTTCCGAAAGCAAATGGGCACCACTCCGTTAAAATACCGTAAACACCATCAAGACGCAGCCGATTGAAATGGGAAAAGATCCATCAGATTTCAGATTGGATGGTATTGCGTTCAAACTTCTTTCAGAAAACCCGTTAGCCCCCTATTCGATGAGGCAAGGCTTGACGCAACAATTGTTTTTTTTGCGATATTTTCATGCAAAATACTTAAATAGAGAATGCGTTACCGATATATATTTGCCATTTTGGTATTCTATCCGTAATTGCTTGAAGGACACGTTCGTTGAACTAGGTCCGCCCCAAAAACCTCCCAGAACTCAGGCTTCTTCGCCTTCATCCATGAGTTGGTTCAAGAGTCACATGGATATGGAACAGCGGGCGAAAACTCAGAGGCAGGGTGTTGAGTTGGATCAAAACCAAAAACCGCACTATTGGTGTGCTTTCCCGAGAGTTGCCTTAATCAGCTTCCCGGACGGTTTACTGCCCCCTGAAGTCATTCATGCAAAATGGCCAAACTCGGGAAATCCATGCATTCATGCGTTGTATTCACAAAGGTTCAGACGTTCTAAATGCCCCCAAGAGAAGATTGACCCGTGAAGCCTGGACCTTATATTAAGAGAACAAGGACCCAGTCATGAAATACGTTCTCGCTTTACTGGCCATCTGTCTGAGCTTCCACTTTGCATCCCGCGTTAAAGCGGGCGAGCCACTCATTCTCGAGGGGAACACCTCACTGAATTTACCGAAAAACAAATTAAATCCGGACACCCTTGGCAATGCACTGGCCCCTGGTAAGCGGAAAAATTCTTCAGTGGACGCGGTGGTCGCTCCATGGCAAAACCCGCTGAGCGGAGATGCCAAGAGAAGAAAAGCCATGTTGGAGGCGCTGGACAAAAAAAATAACTGGGCTTTCCAAAGTGAAGAGGAACTTTTGGGCCTTAGCGCCTTGAACGGCGAGAGTTTGGACTCAGAGGCACTGCTGGATGGGGATTCAGAAGGCTCCAGCTCGCGAAGCCTCGCCGAGCGCGTTTATTACGGAAATCGCAAAAGAAACGCTCCAAAACCCGAGCGGCGGGCGCGGGACTTTGAGATGAAGGAAAAAAAGGATCAAGCACTCGGCGATAACAAAAAAGAGCTGACCGGAGCCGACTTGCTGGCGGCAGACGCTCTCGCCAACCCTGATTATTATCAAAGGAATTTTGAAAACCTCTTTCAGAGCGAGGACCTCATGGGAGCCAATCGTGGAATTGATGCTCTGACTCAGCTTTCAGAGAGGGATGTGACAGCCGCTAACATGCTGGGCATGGGCAATCTGATCCCCGATCAGCTAACCCAAGGGAACCCCAGCAGTGGACGCATGGCACAATTCAATCAGCTGCTTGGAGAAGGCGGAAGCCGCCCTGCTGCAAACCTGTTTGGCAACACGACAGGCAATGGTCTCATCAGTAGTAGCCTTCCCTCCGGTCCATCTTTTTCAGACGGTAGTAGTCTATCGATATCGGGGAGTGATCCTTCGCTGTTCAATTCTCCTGGCGGTAGCTCCCTGGGAGCTCTAAGCAGTTCCTTGGAATCGCTGAGTACCAGCCGCACCATGGGAATCGCCCCATCAGGGCTGGGGTTCGCACCTTCCGGATTAGGCAACGATACTTTCAGGGGCATCCCTTCAAACCCATCCCCAATGCGTCAGCAGGCACCTGTTTTCTTTGAGATCCCCAAAAGGCATTTCTGAGAAATCTCATCAGAAATTGCCCAAACGCGGCCACCGTATCACCCGAACCTCTGTTTGAGCCTCCAGCCGGGTTTGTTCCGGAATGGCCAAGAGACCATCAGAAAGAGTCAGAGAGCCGAGCGCATGGGATGCCTGGCGGCCTTCGGCCAGCCTTATCAGCCCTTCTTCATCGATACGCACCCTCGTGAAGTGATGCCGATCCTCTTGGTTTTCAATCGCATGAGCCAATTTGCCAACGCACTGAGGGAGATCCCATGAATGGCAGCCACTCATCTTTTGCAATGCTGGATAGACCATGAGGACGAACGTCACCGCAGCCGAAACAGGATTGCCAGGAAGACCAAAAACGGGTTTCCCGCATAATTGGGCAAAGACCATCGGCTTCCCGGGCTTCATGCGCATGCGCCAGAGATGAATCGTACCACCCAGCGCTTTTATGGCTGGCTTGATGTGATCATGCTCCCCAACCGAAACACCCCCACTGGTGATCAGCAAATCACACTCATGGATGGCTGCAGCCATCCTCTCTTTGGTATCCTTCAGTTCATCCAAAACGATGGGAAACACGCAGGGGTTCGCACCAGCCTGGACGAGCAAGGATTGCAGTAACAAGCCGTTGGATTCGTAAATTTTTCCCGGAGGCAGAGGTTGGCCTGCCTCCACACATTCTGAACCCGTTACGATGACCCCTACCTTGGGTGGTTCATACACTTGGCATTGTGTGATCCCAAGGGCAGACATGAGGCCCAAGTCAAAAGGGGTCAGTCGCTTGCCCTTGTCGATCACCTGCTTGCCAGCCTGAATATCCTCTCCTCGAAATCGCACATACTCGAATGGACGAACGCATTCCATCACCAGCACGCTTCCCTCTGAGGTCACTTTTGTATCTTCCTGCATGACCACCGCATCGGCCCCTGGTGGCATGGGAGATCCTGTAAAAACCCGGCAGCAAGTGCCTTTTTCAACAGGTTTCTGAGCCGTTTGGCCAGCAGGCACTGCCTCCTGGAGGGATAATGAAACCGGAGTATTGATGCTCGCCTGAGACACATCCTCTGCTCGCAGGGCATACCCATCGACACTGGCATTGTCCCAATGCGGCAAGCAGATTGGTGCCTGGATGGCATCTGCAAGAACCCGGCCCAGAGCACTTGAGGTGTCCACGGGGACTTTGTTGAGGGCTGAAATTAAGGGCAGGATCGTCTTCCTGGCATCTTCCACCGTGGGCAGCATAGGGAGCAGCATAGGGTGTTTCCGTAAGGAAGAAAGCTTCGACTCCATAAAGGATGATTTGCATCTTGATGGGATGTGTTGAAGCTTTGTTGTAGGCGTTGCATGGGAAGTATGAACAAGGTCTCTGACAATCATTACTATCAGCCTGGGGAGCTGCGTGGCACAAGGGTCATGAATCTTTTTGACCAAATCGCAAAAAAATACGATTTGGTGAATGACATTCAAAGTGGTGGATTGCACCGATGGTGGAAACATCACTTGATCAGGGAAGCAAGCGTTGAACCTGGGAACTCAGCACTTGACGTGTGCTGCGGAACAGGAGATCTGAGTTTTGCTTTGTCAGCAAAAGGGGCAACGGTAACGGGAGTCGATTTCAGCGAAGCCATGCTGGAGGAGGCACACCAGAAGAAGGCTCCTGCTGCCTCCGACTCAGACCCGAAATCCCAGCCAACCTTCCTTCGAGCCGATGCCATGGATCTTCCATTCGAGGATGAGACCTTTGATATCGTGACCATGGCTTATGGACTGCGCAACCTGAGCCACTGGGAAAAGGGGCTACAGGAATTGCACCGCATCGTTCGGCCCGGTGGGCGCATTCTCATCCTTGAATTTGGGAAACCACCCAACGCGTGGTGGAGGAACATGTATTTTGCCTACCTTCGTTTGGCTGTTCCATTGATTGGGTGGAGCGTGGCCGGTGACGCGGCGGCCTATCAATACATTCTGACTTCACTGCATCACTTTCCCGCACAACGAGGGATTGAGTCTGCCATGGTTCGGCTTGGTTGTCGGCAGATCCGGACAAAACTTTTTCTCGGTGGAGTCATGAGCCTAAACATGGCAAGGAAAGCTCCGTCAGAGAGGCCTATTTCAGCGGCCGAGTGAGTATCCTTGAAGGGTGCGTGTAAACATTGAATCGACCCTCCCTTAAAAATCCCACCAACGTCTGATTGAAGGCTTGGGCAAGATCCACGGCCAGACTGGAGGGTGCAGAGGCACACGCGATGATCGGAACCCCCAATGAAATGGATTTCTGAACAATCTCAAAGGAAGCTCGACTACTGACGGCAAGCACTGCAGGGAGCCGACCATGAGTCGCGGAGTTTCGGATGTGATGGCCGATGACCTTGTCGACCGCATTGTGCCTCCCGATATCTTCTCTTAGAACCAGGCATTGACCATGGGCGTCAAAAAGGGCAGCCGCATGAACGCCGCCGGTTTTCATGAAAGCATTCTGAAGCGAATGCATGGAATCGAGCAGGGAACAGATGGTTGGTGCATCCACGCCATCTTCGGAAAGAATCGGTTCGAATTGCTTTTGAATCGACTCCATCGCCGTTTTACCACATAGACCGCACCCTCCATGGCTGATGCCTCGTCGTCGATCGATCTGATCCTCCTGGGGCATGCCCGGCCGAAGAAAAACATTGAGGATATTCGACTCGACTGCCTCTCCACGTTCACAGTGGGCTATCTCTAGAATATCCGAAACATGATGGATTATTTTTTCACTCCATAAAAACCCTGCAGCCAAATCATGATCGAAACCCGGGCTACGCATGGTCACCATCCAAGCCTTGCCATTCAAGCGGATTTCAAGCGGTGCCTCTATGGCAACAGCATCCTTCAGCTCAGAACATTCCTCATGCTCCACATATTTGGTCACTGGCCGATAAGTGACCGATGTGGGCTCATGATCGGAAGCATGATTCAAAGTTGAGTGTCCTTCCATAGCCAACGCAAGGAATCGGCAAGCATCCTCCCACCGGGTTGTCCACTGTGACCGCCTTGAGTCATGACAAACTGGTATTCATAGCCTTTGAACTCAAGAGCTGCTGCCATTTCCTTGTTCGCCAGTGGCCAATGGCCATGGACGTTGTCCAAATCGTGTACTCCTTCCTGAAGAAATATTTTCAGAGGCTTCTTTTCGGTTTTCCGGATGAGATAGGGATAAGCGTGCCCACCTCGAATATGGACAAAACTCCCGATATGACAGAGCACCTTACCAAATGCTTCAGGATGTTCCCAAGCAACCGTAAAGGCACCAATGCCCCCCGAGCTGATGCCACAGATGGCACGATGCTCTGGCTTTTTTGAAATGGGATATTGAGCTTCAATGGGAGGAAGAAACTCTTCCATGAGGAATCGGGCATAACGGTCACCCAGGGCATCGTATTCAAAACTCCTGTTTTTCCGGGGGGCTTTTCCGGGCTCTGAGGATGGGATTTCTCCTGGATTAATGAAGATGGCGATCGTTGCAGGCATGGCCTTTTGATGAATCAGTCGATCCATGACTTCGGGCACGCGAAAGGCCCCTTGCTCGCTCATGTAGGATCGACCATCGTTGAAGACCATCAGGCAGAGTGATGCATGGTCTTGGTGGGAAGCGGGCAAATAAACCCAATAATCCCGAGTCGTACCTTGATATTCTTCACTGTTCCAAAGCCCATGATGCAGTGTCCCCTCTGGAACATTCTGTGATTCTTGAGCGCCCACTTCAAAGGGTGGGGGGAAGCCAAGAAACCCCGTGAGGCAAAACAACAGCAACCGATTGGAAAGGGTTGCAAGTAAGGAATCAGGAAAGCGCCGGAGCATCCTCCACACCTTAGGCATCGCCTTGGTGGACTTCCATCAGAAAAAGACCGATTCAGAACACCTCGAGATGAGAGAGTCATGCCATCTCCGGTCAAAAACCAAGGGAGCCGTGACAAAAAGCCATTATCCTGCTAACAAGGCCTGAATCCTGCTTATCACAGGGACCACATCAAAAAAGCCTCAAAATCAACCTTGTCATGTTTTTCTGGAAGCAACTGTTTCGGTCATGGGTCCTCTGTATGTGCCTTTCGCCCCAGCAAACCCTTTGGGGGCAGCAAGTCTCCATATCAGAGTTCATGGCTGCCAACCAATCCATCCTTGTCGACGAGGATGATGATCGATCCGATTGGATTGAACTCTACAATGGAGGCCTGACTGAAATCAATCTCGAGGGTTGGGGGCTTACAGATGACCCAACCCATGAAGATGCGTGGATATTCCCTTCCATCACACTCTTTCCCAATGGATATCTGACGGTTTTTGCCTCGGGAAAAAATCGCTCCAGTGCTCAAGGACCACTCCACACGCATTTCCGTTTGAGTCAGGAGGGAGATTATTTGGCACTGCTCACACCAGAAGGGGAGATTGCGACTGCATTTGTCCCAAAATACGCTCCTCAATCCATCGACGTGTCCTACGGCGTAGGTGTGTTACAAGCCGATGAACAAACATTGCTTCCCACCCAATCACGAGCAACCGCTTGGGTTCCGGATAGCAGCCAGTGGGACAGCACCTGGATGCGACCCTCCTTCGATGATGGCAGTTGGGTCTCTGGCACTTCGGCCGTGGGATATGATTATGCCGGCCTTATCGGCCTGGATGTGGCCACCATGCGCGGAAATACCACCAGTGTTTATGCACGATTTCCATTCGAACTGGATACAGTCCCCAATCTGGACCGTATGATCTTGAGAATCCGCTATGAGGACGGGTATGTGGCCTACCTCAACGGCAAGCAAGTTGCCGCAGACAATGATCCTTCCACGCTGAATTGGCAATCTGGATCGACACAAAACCGGCCCGACGGTGAAGCGGTCAATCCGGTGGATGTGGATATTTCATCGGCCATCGACCTGCTCATACCTGGAGAAAATGTGCTGGCCATACACGGCCTCAATCAGGGTTTGACCAGCTCGGATCTCCTCATCCTTCCTGAACTCATCGGACAAACGCGACCCGAGGGTGAATTGGGCTATGGGTATTTGCTCACCCCAACTCCTGGTTCACCCAACTCAAATTCGATCGATCACCTCACCCCAGAAGTCCGATTTTCTAGAGAAAGTGGTGTATTCACAGGCTCCCTTTCCATTGAACTGAGCTTCGAATCCGACCCTAACCAGAACCTCCAGATCCATTACACCCTGGATGGCTCAAAGCCCAATACCACCTCACCCATTTATCAAGGCCCGCTAAGCCTTTCCCAAACCACTCAATTGCGAGCCATCACCGCAGATGAAGACGGGGGTATCAGCCCGATCACCTCGCATACATATATTGCTCTGAGCCGGCAAACCAGTGATTTCAGTTCCAACTTACCTGTTATCATTCTGGAAAATTACGGAGCGGGTCGACCTCCACAGAACAGTCGTCAGTTCGCCTCAATGCTCCTTTATGAACCTCATGGTGAGCGGATGAATTTCAACGGCCCACCCAGCATGGCGGTGAGAAGCGGCATCAAGGTTCGTGGTTCCAGCACCTCCGGTCGCCCCAAACCTTCACTGAGTCTGGAAGCCTGGAATGAATATGATCAGGATATCAACATCGCACCGTTGGACCTTCCTGGAGAATCCGACTGGGTCTTGTGGGGCCCCTACAATTTCGATCTCACCTTGATGCACAATCCCTTCATCTATGAATTGAGCAATCAAATAGGCCGTTACGCCTCACGTACGCGCTTTGTGGAGGTATTTCTCAACATCAACGGGGGAGCTCTTTCGGATGGTGATTATTACGGTGTTTATGCGCTAACTGAAAAAATCAGTCGTGATGAAGACCGGGTTGCCGTGGATCGCCTATTTCCTGAGCATGGCCAGGAACCAGCCGTCAGTGGCGGGTATATTTTCAAGATTGACCGTGCAGATCCCGGCGATTCCGGATTCAACGGTGCTGGGCAGTCCATTCGATACGTCTACCCCAAGGAAGTGGCAATCGAACGCCCTGAACGAGACCCTCAACAACAATATATTCAGCGCTTCTTTCAGGATTTCAGCCGAGCGCTTTCTCGAACGACCTTGGCCGACGGCGAATCCGGCTATGCAGGGTTGCTCGATGTCGATGCGGCCATTGATCACCATCTGCTCAATGTCGTTGCCTTCAATGTCGATGCTCTTCGACTCAGCGGCTACTTTCACAAGCCCAGAGGCGGCAAACTGACCTTCGGACCCATCTGGGACTTTGATCGCGCCTTGGGATCCACCGATGGGCGCGACAACAACCCTAAAGTCTGGCGCAGTGCTTCCGGAGATCGAGGCACTGATTTTTTCAACTACCCCTGGTGGAACAAGCTTTTTCAGGATCTCGATTTCTGGCAGCGCTACATTGACCGCTATCAGGAACTCCGAGCATCTTTTTTCAGCGATTCGGCTGCGCATGCTGTGATGGATTCCATGGCAGCCGAGCTTGCCGAAGCCCAGGTACGCAACCTTGAGCGTTGGAATCAGCGACCTCGTGGCACCTACGGAGGGACGTATCAGGGTGAGGTCAACCACATGAAAGAGTGGCTTTCCGATCGATTGGCTTTCATGGATGGTCAGTTTGTCGATCCACCCACCCTCCGATGGGATTCCCTGCCCAATGGCGATGGCAGGAATGTTTTCATGATTCAACCCGATGGAGCCCAGATATACTACACGCTCGACGGCAGTGATCCGCGCGCCATGGGAGGAGATCCATCGGAGCATGCCAAGCTTTACACCAGACCATTAACTCAGGCAAAAGGAGAGACAGCCACCCTAGTAGCTCGAGCATTCGATGCCGGTCACCGGAGCCGCACCGGAGCCAACAACCCGGCGTTGACCAGCCTGTGGTCTGGGCCCCAACGGGCATTACTCAGTTGGGGTAAACATCCACAACCCGGCGATCTGCTCGTCACTGAAATCCAGTTTCATCCAGGCGCCTTAACCGAAGAGGAACTTGCACAGCAGATAGCCCTGCGGGAAGAGGATTTTGAATTCTTCGAAATCAAAAATATTTCTTCCGAACAAGTCGAATTGGCGGGCCTGAGCATACTGGGTGGCGTCCGCCTAGAGCTGGAGGGAGATCCTTCCATCATCGTGGAGCCGGGAGGCTACATCATCGTGGCCAAGAATCCGAGCGCTCTCCCGATACGGCATCCAACACTGTCGGTTCCTTTACTCGGCCCCTATCAAGGCAACCTCTCCAATGGTGGTGAATCCATTCAACTCATCAACCAGGAAGGCCAGCTTTTGCTCGATGTGGATTATGATGATGACTGGTATACCGAGACTGACGGAGAAGGTCACACTTTGGTGTTGAGGAATGAACTTCAAATCCCTGCAGCGAATCTGGGAGCCGACGCCTGGCGCAGCAGTACTTCGGTTAAAGGCTCACCTGGCTTGGAGGATCCCCAGGCCGCCGAGATTGAAATGCTTGCCATCGAGATGCAGGAAGGTGGGGTTTCCATCACATTCCTCCAAGCGGCAGGAGTCCATTACCTCCTGGAGACTACGACCGATTTACAGCAATTGGACTGGTCGATTCTGCAGACTATCCCCGTAGTGGATCAGGACAAAAACACTTCCATTGTCGATGCCAACCACATGGAACCACGACGCTTCTATCGTTTGCGCGCGGTAGCACCCTGAGAAGCCATGACTCTCAAGGGCGCCAGGCCTTAGGTCCGTTCGGTTTGGCTTGAAGAAAAGCAGCATCCACCTCCCGGTACCAGCGATGCAGTTCGGACCTCAAAGAGGCAAGTTTTTCAGGGTGTTGACTTGAGAGATCATGAGTCTCACCTGGATCATCAAGAAGATGATAGAGATGAACTGTTCCATCCTCATATCGTTCGATCGCCTTCCAGGGCCCCGAACGGATCGCTCCCCCAGGGAACCCTCCCTGATTGCTGTAATGCGGGTAGTGCCAGAACATGGACCTCGAAGGGAGTGTTTTCCCCTCAAGCAAAGGGACCAATGAAACCCCATCGAGATGTTGATCGGGCTTGGGGGGCAATCCGGCCAACTCGAGCAAGGTAGGGTAAAAATCAACGCTGCTGACAGGGTAAGAGGAGGTACTTCCGGGGTGATGCATGGAAGGCCATTTAATCAGATAAGGTTCTCGAATGCCTCCTTCGTAAAGCCATCCTTTGCCACCTCTGAGTGGAAGATTTGAGGTGGGCGATCCTTCGGAAGTTGAAAGGCCACCATTGTCCGAGGTGAAACAGACGATGGTGTGATCGGCGATCCCCAAACGGGTGAGAGCATCGAGCACGCGACCCACTTGAGAATCCATAGACTCCACCATGGCGGCATAAGTGGCATGAGATTGAACAGATCGCACCCTCCGTGGCGATTTGGCATTGGGCCAAACCTGTTCTTCCAGCTGAAAGACTTCTTGACGATCCAAACCAAGTTTCCGGGCTTTCTCCCGATATTTGGCCACTAGAGCCGCAGGAGCCATCAAAGGGGTGTGCACCGAGTAAAATGACAAATAAGCAAAAAAAGGTTTTTGCTTATGGGCCTCCATGAAGTCGATGGTTTCAGAAGCAAGGCGCTCAGGGAGATGTTCGCCAGGAGGACCGTCTTCCAAACGCGGATTGGCGTATGGGGAAAAATACTTGCCCTCCTTGAAAGGAGCTCCCGCCTTCCATCCTCCTCGATTGACATCAAATCCTTGATGCTCGGGCCAGAAAGCTTCATTCGGACCCAAATGCCACTTGCCGGCAAAAAAAGTCGCATACCCTGCTTCCTTGAAAGCTTCAGCGAGGGTGATTTCTGAAAGCGCCATCGAGTCCTTGAAAGGGGCTGGGGCATATCGGCCCGAACGTTTACCAGAGAAAAATTGAGTGGCACCAGCACGAGTGGGATATTTTCCGGTCATGATACTATAACGCGTTGGGCTGCAGACCGGATTCGCTGCGTAGCCATGGGTGAAGCGCATGCCTTCAGCAGCCAGGCGGTCAATATGGGGTGTCTCGTAAAATGTTCCAGGATGATTGGCGCCCACATCCATGTATCCGAGATCATCGACGAGAAAAAAGAGGACATTGGGCGCCACTTGTGCCGTTGCAACCATGGCCCAAGCCCACAAAGCGACCATTGGAATGAAATAGGATTTTGAATATTTCATAAGGAAAATCTCATGAGCGAGAGAAAAAGCCGTTGAAAGGTGCCGGGAATTGGCTTCTTGGATGGCCACGCGAATGCAACGCTTATTCCTGCGTATCCATTCGAAGGGATGCCTCTTCTAGATGCTGAACAATGGCCGTGGGTAGTGAAACGGCTTTCATGACACCCTTCTCACTTTTTTGAACGCATACCACTGTCATCGCCCCGGTGGCCACTTCCACAAAGGTCTCATCAGGCAAGAGTTTCAGGAAACGAAAGCCATAGCGTATGGAACGATTTTTAAGTTCAAGAATGCTGAGCTGAATTTCCATTTCATCTTCAAAGCGCAACGGATGACGATAATCACAACTGGCTTGAACCCGAGGCAAACCCATCATCTCATCCATTTCATTCAAGGTCACTGAATGCCCAAAGGACCGAAAGAACGCATGCTCTGCCGATTCCATGTATCGAAAAAAATTGGAGAAATGCACAATCCCGGCCATATCGGTTTCCGAAAACTCAACTCGCCGCCGATGCCGCCAATGGATTGCCATGCCAACCAATATGTCTTTTCGCCTCCACCCAGACAAGCCCCTTCCTTACAGAGTGACTGGAGGAGCGCCCACCCAATACAAAGGGGCACGACCATCATTTAAGCATCGATCATTCCGAGGATTTATGACTAAAAAAAAGCATGCGTTCCAATCGTCTCCACACCCTCTTGTTGGCCACTCTTCTTGCTTTCTTTTCAGCGACCTCGAGGAACACCATCGCCGCAGATCGCCCCAATGTGCTCGTGATCCTGGTCGATGACTTGGGCTATGGCGATTTGTCCTGCTACGGGGCAGAAGACATGCGCACGCCGCACATGGACCGACTGATGCAAAGAGGGGTGCGTCTCAATGAGTTTTACGCCAACTGCCCGGTTTGTTCGCCCACTCGAGCTTCCCTGCTGAGCGGCCGTTATCCCGACCGGGTTGGTGTACCCGGGGTGATCCGAACTCACGCTGGCGATAATTGGGGGTTTCTGGATCCCTCAGCGATTTTGCTATCGGAGCTTTTCCGGCGAAATGATTACCATACGGCATTGGTTGGGAAATGGCATCTGGGACTGGAGTCTCCAACCACCCCAACGGAAAGGGGGTTTGATACCTTTCATGGATTCCTGGGAGACATGATGGATGATTATTACCATCACCAAAGGCATGGGCATCACTACATGCGTCAAAACAAGGAAGTCATCTATCCAAAGGGACATGCCACAGACCTGTTTGCCCAATGGGCCAACAGCTTCCTGCTGGAGCAGGCTTTGCAAGAAGAGCCTTTTCTATTGTATCTGGCTTTCAATGCGCCACATACCCCCATTCAGCCACCCAAATCCTGGCTTCACAGAGTCAAAGCAAGAGAGGATAGCATCAGCCACAAGCGTGCCTCTTTGGTCGCACTGATTGAACACCTGGATGCTGCCATAGGATCGGTTTTACAAACCCTCGATCGAACCAAACTTTCGGAAAACACCATCGTGGCATTCGCCAGCGACAATGGAGGACAGCTCAACGTGGGTGCCCGATGCGGACCCCTTCGCGGAGGCAAGCAGGATATGTACGAAGGAGGCATCAAGGTCCCGGCGTGTGTCCTTTGGCCGAGTAGGATTTCACCGGGTCAAACAAGCCATCAGCGGCTCTTGACGATGGATCTCTACCCTACGCTGTGTGAAGCCGCTGGCATTGAAATCTCCCATACCATCGAAGGTGTCTCTTTTCTACCCATGTTGTTGGGCAAGGAACAGGAGTGGCCCCAACGCGACCTGATATGGATGCGCCGCGAAGGAAACATGCGCTATCAGGGCCGCGACTATTACGCACTGCGTCGTGGTCCATGGAAATTAGTGCAAAATTCCCCTTTCATGCCCTACGAATTGTATCATCTTGAAAAAGATCCTATGGAAGCCACCAATCAAGCCCATAAGGAAACAAAAGTGTATCGGGAACTGGTTCGGGCACTCCAATACCACGTACAGCAAGGAGGAAAAGTGGCGTGGCAGTCCCCACGGTAACCATCGCTTTTTGTGGAGGCAATTTCAGCAGGCAATGAATGCAAAATGGATCATTCGTGACACACTCGGTGCGCTGCTTCTACTCAGTGCGATTGTCACCCTCCCTGTGGCTGTTTCAGATTATCTGTCGCCCAGGGAAATGCCTTTTCAACCCCGGGCTCCTCAACAAAGCCTGGATATTTCACGAAGCTCCCCAGAAACCAATCGAGCCATGCGAAGCTGTGTGGGCTCACAGCTCCAGCTGATCCAGCAAAGCCAACTGTCCGAAGCTTATGCGTATGCTTCTGAAGGTATCCAACAAGTCTTATCGTTTGATGATTTCATGGGGATGATCGCTGAGCGCTTTGCACCGATGAAACATTATGACACCATCGAGATGAGTGACGGATTGGATGACGGCACCCAAGGGATCCTCCGAGTGCGATTGAGTCGTCATCGCGAGGTCATCGGCGTTTACACTTACATCTTACTACTGGAGAAAAATCAGTGGAAAATAGGGGGTGTCATTCCTGAATATCCGCACCCTGTCTCCTTGGAACAGGGCATGGCTCCACCCGAATGATCATTCCCAAAGCGGATTGGCATGAAAAGCAGCCTGGGCCCAGGGAGACTCCGATGGGCGATCTTCTTTCAAGGGACCCTGATATTGGACGAGATAATCCAACACCTTCGCCTGAAAACTATCCGGCAAGGCTTTCATGCCGTTCTTCTGCATTTTGAGCAGTGTTTTTTCCCACGCATCTCGATCCCGATGATGGTGAGTGATGAGATAAGGAGAGTGACAACTGCCGCAAGTCGAGACCACGAGGGGCGCCACAGGATCAGCCACCAGTCCCCACGGAGTTCTCGCTGCTGAACCCTCATCACCTTGTACTGAAATGACCGCCAGGACTCCGCCCAAGCAACTCAGCAAGATGGCTCTCATCGGATGGGGTATCATAGTGCATTCATGTTTGGAAGGTGTGGCATTCAGATAACCCGTACAGCGATACGATGCATGGCATTGTTAAGATAGCCTTTGGGGTTCCAGCCAGGAACGACCATGGGCTGATGACGCCCCTGTTCATCCGTCGCCCTGGCCCAGACTTCATAATAACCTTTCCCGGGAAATTGAAGCGCACAATGCCAGGATTGCCAGGCATAAGGATTGACCGGTGCCTGAAGCTTGGCCCGCTGCCAGGTCGATCCATAGTCGATGGTGACATCGACCTTTCGCACCTTCCCTTCGCCGCACCAGGCATGCCCACCCACCTCAAGGGGCTCGGCTTTCAAAGTTTGAAACAGGTGGGCTGGCCTTGTGATCAGGGATTTGACAGGCATGGCACCGATGATTTCAAAATCTTCTTCAGGAACCTTTTCTCCAGGAGCAACGGGATGACGAGGCACGCGATAGGAAGTCCCTGTCATCTTGGGTCCATCATGCACACGATCGCGCACCTGAAGACGTTTCAACCATTTCCCACTGGTTGATCCGGGCCAGCCCGGACAGATCAACCGGAGAGGAAAACCATGCTCGGGTGGCAAGGGAACTCCATTCATTTCCCAGGCCAAAAGCGTGTGTGGGTCCAAGGCTTTCTCAATAGGAACCCCTCTTGAAATAGGAGCCTTCCCCGGTTCACGGTTGAGGGTAGGATCTTCTGCATGGTAAGCTAGATAGACAGCCGAATCTCGCACACCAGACTCGCGAAGCACATCTCTCAGACGTACCCCAGTGTAACGGGCACAACCCACTGCACCCAGCGTCCACGGGTTGCCTCCCACCTTTGGATAAAACCCAGCTCGGCCATTGCCCCCGCACTCGATCACAAGAGCAGAAGAAACGTGTTTGAAACTGCCTTTGAGTGCAGCCATGTCGAGGTCAAGCACCTTCTGAACCTCGCCATCGACTCGCAACGACCAGTCCGAAAGATTGCCCTCTTTTGCGCGATCTGGAATCAGCCCGTTATTTCTAACAAAATGCCGGTGGTTGGGAGTGATGGAATCATCCAGCAACGTGGCGTAAGCCTCTGCATTAAGAGGGCGATCACTGAGTAACCGAAGCTCTTCTTTCCCTGGCCAGCCCTTCTCCAAAGCGCTCTGTGCAAGGGCTCGAGGAAAAATTCCAGATTGTGAAAGGAGGTCGGCAAACACCACAGGTGCACCCAATGCCACGCCGAGTTGCGCTATAAACCGTCGACGCCTGCTGGGCACCATTGACCGGAATTGGGATGCCTGACTTATCCAATCACCGTTGACCATACCGATAATCTTATCAGCGGAGGGTGCATATGTCGACTGCATCCCCATTCTCAATGAGGAAAAACTTCAGAGTCAAACCTTGGATGCCAGCAAGGCCAAGAAAGCGGCCTCATCCAATACTTCAATCCCAAGATCTTGAGCCTTGGTCAGTTTTGACCCGGCAGCTTCTCCTGCGAGGACATAGTCTGTTTTTTGGCTGACACTCCCGACAACCTTTGCACCGATGGACTCAATGCGCTCGGAAGCCTGCTGGCGAGTCAAGGTGGGCAAAGTTCCCGTCAACACCCATGTGGTTCCTGCCAGAGGGTGGCGATCCGAAGGAGTGTCTGCCTCGATAAACAGGGAGGAGCACATGGTCAAACCAGCCGATTCGAGGCGATGAATCAATTGTCGATTTCGAGTATCTTCCAACCAGCTGACCACACTTTCGGCAATCACCCCACCGACTTCCGGCATGGATACCAATTCCGAAAGACCACAGGACATCAGAGCCTGCATGTCCCGAACATGTCGACAGATGGTTTTGGCAACACCTGCGCCCACATGAAGAATTCCCAATCCGAACAAGAGGCGCCAAAGATCCTGCGATTTGGATTTTTCTAATCCGGCCAAAAAGTTTCTTGCCGATTTTTCACCCATGCGTTCAAGCGACTCCAGCTCGACTTGTGTCAGACGATACAGATCCGCGACATCCAGAACCAAGCCCCGAGCCACCAATTGCTCAATCAGCACACTACCACCCCCCTCGATATCCATAGCACCTCGACTGCACCAATGCTCCAGTCGACCCCGAACCTGAGCTGGACAATCGGGATTGGGACACCGCCAACCCACGCCCAGTGCACCTGTTGAGACAACCTTCTGCGCAGGCGTCTTGCATTCAGGGCAAAAGGTTGGGAACTGGAAAATGGTAGTATCAGCCGAGCGTGCTTCGGTCACCACCCTCACGACAGCCGGAATGATCTCGCCGGCTTTTTCAATGATGACCTGATCTCCTTCCCGAATATCCTTCCGGCGTATTTCCTCGGCATTGTGAAGGGTGGCACGGCTTACCATTGTACCGCTGACATGCACCGGCTCAAGCTCGGCAACGGGGGTCAAGGCACCCGTACGCCCGACCTGAATCGTGATGCGCTTGAGGCGAGTCTGGGCTTGCTCTGCAGCAAACTTGTAGGCGATGGCCCATCTTGGCGCCTTGGCGGTGTGGCCCACCTGTTCACGCAAATCCAATTGGTTCAGCTTGATCACCGCGCCATCGGTTTCGTAGTCCAGCTCAGGTCGCAACGCTTCCAGTGAACCAAGGGCATCAAAGATGGCTGAACTGCCATGGCACGCCCAGTGATGGGGTGAAACCGGGAGGCCAAGGGAGTCCAGGACCTCCAGCAGTCTTAGCTGGGAACTTGGCTGCGCCTGACCCAGCCCTCGGCATTGTCCCAGCCCATAGAGCATGATATCGAGCGGTCTCTGAGCGACCTCCCTTGGATCAAGCATCTTGAGAGATCCCGCGGTGGCATTTCTGGGATTGGCAAAGGGATCTTCGCCACGCGCACTGCGTTGTTGGTTCAGCCGAAGGAAGCCGGCACGACTCATGAAAACTTCCCCTCGGACTTCAAGCACCTCAGGTGCGGAACCACCGCTTGTTCTCAGTTTGCTTGGAATGCGTCGCAGGGTACGCAAGTTCTGGGTAATGTCATCGCCGTGAGTACCATCACCCCGAGTCAAACCCTGTACGAATACGCCACTCTCATATCTCAAACTGATGGCAACCCCATCAATCTTAGGCTCGACCGTCCACTCCAAGACCTGATCCGGAAGCCATTTCTCAAGCCGCTTTAGAAAGGCCTGCAACTCATCGCGGGAATACGTATTGTCCAGGCTCATCATCGGTAAGGCATGAGGCACCGAATCGAATCCTTCCAGGGGTTTGCCGCCCACTCGCTGCGTTGGAGAGTCGGGATCCCGCTGTTCAGGAAAAGTCTCCTCCAGCTCTACCAATTCACGATAAAGACGATCGTACTCATGATCGGAAATCGTTGGTTGGGCCAGAGTATAATACGCGTAATCCAGCTGACCTATGAGCTGCACCAGCTCGCGATAGCGTTCCATGGAAGGCGAAGGCTTGGTCATTGAATCACAGGATTGAAGAGTGATGTCTGGCAATGTGAACCAACGATTGCAGAAAAGGAGCGGCATTCATGAGACAAAGAATCGTTCGATCAAGGAGGCAATCTCCGTTGACTCAAGCGGTCGGTCGGCCCCATCAAAGACTGGATCGGAGGAAAGCATCATCGGGTAATTGACCTGCTCATCTGGCAAGGTTCCATGCGAGCCCTTCACCAAGGATGCATCCAATGGAATGACATCCATCAACATACGCATGCCCAACTCTTTCTGCAACAGCCTCCAGGCTACTTTCAAGCGAGGCCATCGTAGGGTTGGGTCGATGAAAAGCTCAACAGGATCGTAACCGGGTTTACGATGAATATCGACACAACGCGCAAAATCAGGTGCTCGTTCGTCCTCTTCCCAATAATAGTAAGTAAACCATGCCCAATCCCTGGCAAAGACGACAAGATCGCCGGCGCGGTCATGATCCATGCCATGGGCTTTCTTTTCTGGTTCTTCCCAGATCATGGCAATGCCTTCCATCGATTCCAGCATCTGGCGTATGGTGGAACGCTTGGATGGATCCTTGAGATAAATGTGGGCAACTTGGTGATCACATATCGCAAAAACCTCGGAAGCTCCAAAATCGATCAATTCCTTTCCCAGCTCCTCCTTGATCGTCAACCATCCCTGCTGCCGAAAGAATCGATTAAGATGTATGGCTTTTCGGACTGGAGTGATGCCGTATTCTGAAAGAATGAGGGAAGAAACGCCCCTGGCTTCGAGGTCCTCGATCAAATCTACAACCAGGTCATCCACTAAGGTCAGATCGGCTAAGATTTGTGGATCATCAGGGCCCAGTCGCTGCAGATTGTAATCCAAATGCGGCAAATAAATCAGGTGGAGATCCGGCCGATGGCGCTCCTCTATCCATCGAGCCGCCCTTGCAATCCAATCCGACACCGCTTCGGGTGGTCCTTGGGGAGAATCCACCCCAGCCACAGGTCCCCAGAAGGTAGGAAACGGGAAAATTCCCAAGTCCTTCTGTATCGCAGGTCCTATATCGGCAGGAGAGGTGTAAATGTCAAAAACCTTGCGGCCGTCGGCAGGATACATTGGACGCGGTGTGATGCTGAAATCCACAGACGCATACATGTTGTACCACCAAAAAAGTTGAGCACAGGTAAAGGCTGGATCAGAGGCCTTCAGCCGTTCCCATATTTTGGGCGCTTGGACGATTTGATTGGGCTGCTTCCAAAAATGGACTTCTGCTAATTCACGATGATACCAGCCATTGGCGACAATCCCGTGCTGCGAAGGAGGTTGACCTGTGAGATAGTTCGATTGAGCCGTACACGTGACTGCGGGAAGGGCCGGTTGGATCAAACGTGAAAAACCCTGACTAGCAAACTGATTCAAGCGGGGCAATCCTCGCTTGAGCAAGTCCGACGTCAGGCCAACCACATTAAGAACGGCCAGCCGTTTCTTGACCTTAGAAGCCATCAAGCTATGAATTGGCCAGAAGGATTTTGGAGCTGGAGGACTGAAAACGATCTCTCAAACGATGCATCGCCTGAGTCATTTTAGGAAGATTCACTTCATGAACCTCGACACCGCGACCGATTCCCTGAAGCAAGGTGATCGTCAATTCGCCTCCCAAGTGTTCCCGAAACTCTTCCAAACCATTGAGGACCATGTAACTTCCATCGGTGCTCGTGAAATGCAATTCATTGGAGTAAAGATCAAATCCGAGGCGCTCAAACAAGCTCAAGACACGCTCAACATGGTCTTCAGGTATCATGCCCATCAGTCCTGAGTATATGACATCGAGGCAAATACCAATGGCAACTGCCTCACCATGGCGAAGTTCGTATCCGGAAAGCTGCTCCAGCTTGTGGGCGGCCCAGTGACCAAAATCAAGTGGGCGGGCAGATCCAAATTCAAAAGGATCTCCACCCTGGGCAATGTGATCCATGTGCAGTTCTGCACAGCGATAAATCAACGACTCCATGGCCGGCAACTCAAATTGAGCCAATGCGAGGGCCTCGGCTTCTAGAGCTTCAAAGAAGGAAGCATCGCGAATCAAAGCCACTTTGACTGCCTCAGCATAACCACCACGTTTGTCACGCTCACTGAGTCCCAACAACCATGCAGCGTCATTGATTACCGCAAATGGAGGGGCGAATGTTCCAACAAAATTCTTCTTTCCGAAGGCATTGATGCCGTTTTTGACACCCACGCCCGAATCTGCCTGACTCAAGGTCGTCGTCGGGATACGAATGTGACGCACACCCCGATGAGCTGTGGCCGCCGCCAAACCCACCATGTCCAGTAAAGCCCCGCCACCAATGGCGATTACATAGGAATGCCGATCAATATGATAACGATCGATCG
>Ga0181591_10000310_pt1 | contig 36862 bp, 12 predicted proteins | sample 071ome_33_FD_133757 | JGI IMG/M metagenome (GOLD analysis project Ga0181591, IMG submission 133757) | Coastal salt marsh microbial communities from the Groves Creek Marsh, Skidaway Island, Georgia - 071412AT metaG (megahit assembly) | ecosystem: Environmental > Aquatic > Marine > Intertidal...
CAAATAAATTAAAACTCCATTCTTCATGACCTTCTGGAATTTCTTGCTTAATTCTTTCGCAAGTTTCTTTGATCGTATGATGCTCAAAGTCACCATCTGGATGATAAATTCCCAAGACTTTGGGAAAAAATTCTCTCAATTCATGCTTCATAATACTCACTCAGAACAACAATCATCATCAATACCTTTGGACCTAATAAATCCCTGTAAGGTAATTCTTGGACCAGCGTTTACTGTACTTTTATTTACCTTATGTAGAATTCCTTTTGGACCTCCTTTATTGAGGACTAAGCGATTGGGTTTGGGTTGAATGTAATTTCCTACACCCTCATCCAGGATAACATCATACAGAGGTTGGTTGTCAAATACTTTCCACTTTACATCTTTTTTATCTGGTAAAATATAGTCATTTGCTTCGCATGTCATAAATTCTCCACCCCATTCAGGAGACCAATATTGATGACAGTAAAATGTAAATGCACCCAGATAGTTACTATCATTGTGCCAACTCAGACCAGTTCCAGGTGGCCAGATATATGGGGTCATTACAATTGTAGTGATCTCATTTTTCTCTTCTTCGGACCACATACCAGATTCTTCAATTGCTTTATTGACAGCTTCAAAATATGGCGTCAAGCAATCTTCTGGGTAAGCGAATTTCCTAGTAGCGTTCCTAGTCCAAACATATTTGTTGGCATGAAGAATTTCACCATCATTAAACCCCCATACACGATTCCATTCACCATGAGAACGTTTATGAACCATCGGAATAAAGTTCATAAAGTCGAATAGTTTATCGAATTGTTCTTTATCTAGAATGTTATCGTATACTTTAGTGTTATTCGCGTCAAAAGTCAGTTTCATAAATTAGGGTTTCGCATTTGTTGACAAAAGATATCGGTTTCCAGTGCTGTATGCACCGCCATCATTGAAACCAATATTACTCAAAGCATTAAGGTTGTTGGCGTTTCTGTTACCACCATACATTGATAAGAGACCATATCCAGTATAGTCACCATTGGGTTCTGAGTGAGTGTTATCTCTTGCCCACCACTTCCCATTATCTGGAACTTGCCAGCTACCACAGTTGTTTCCACCATACTGCGATGATCTCATAATACATCCAGTGAAGTTTCCACCACCACCTGTTTTATGAATTGCATACATGCTTTCAAAGTATGAGTTGTGGTTACCACTATCAAAGTAACTAGCAGCTCTAGACATTGCTCTCCAATGATACTTAGATCTTGGAAATACGAGATTTAAACCGACACTAGAACCTGCATTTGTGCTGTTCACATAGCTGACAGAAGGTCCGTTAGTTGTATAGTAAAAATCATATCCACCACCATCTTCTGCAGTATCAACGTACATCTGAAGAGCAGTAGGCATCTGAGATGACTTGATCCAATACAAACCAGCGGATATATTGGGATAGTCCTGAATCAACTGATAACCAGATGCTGCAGCTTTATCTTGAGATGAACCATCAGGTGCAGCTTTGGTGATTGCATACCATTGGTTTGTACCACCGATAGTGATATAGACTTCAAGTTCTTCGGTATCGGTGTTAAAACCAAAAGTTCCAAGTTCTGAAGGGGGACGAGTTGAAGTAGTGTGGGTAGGCACTTTCATTTGCCCAGCTACTTCTAATAAATGACCATTAGGAATCCTTACTCTATTTGAGTAAGTGCTAAATCCTTGAATGTCATGTACTGTAATTGTGCTCATTTTTTATACCACAGACCATGAACCGCCATCATTAATAGTAACGGTGATGTTATTATTTATAGTGATAGGTCCAGCGGTCATGCAGTTGTCACCATTGGCAACCGTAACGTTTTCTACAACTGTATTCCTGTTTCTCTTGAATACACCGTAACGGTCGATCCACTGCTTATCACCATCGGCACGAAGAACAACTTCTCTCTGACCACCACTTACTCCAACGGAAGAAGTCTTGATGTTGAGACCATTTTGTCCCTGGACTTCCAGTCTATATGTTGACTGAGTATTTTCGCTCTGACCAGAACCATAGATTGTCCAAGTACCACCGTTACCATCGATGGAACCCATGCTGGTATCGTTATCAGATCTGAAGTAGAAGTTGTCTCCAGTTCTGAGGTATGTGTGGGAGTTGTTGGCAAAGTAGAATCTAGGTTGACCACCATCATCATTAATCCAAACGTTAACACTACCACCCAAGTACGGGAGGTTGAGTGCAGTGTAACCGTCAAGCAGATCAGCGTTCAGGTTAGTAACCTTAGTTGTAGAACTGACTGACAGTGGTGCAGTACCAGTTGCAACTGTAGATTTAAGTTGACTGTCCGTTTCGATAGAACCACCAACGTTTAATCTAGAACCAGCACCAGTAGAACCTGCTTTGTTGATAAACCATCTACCTGTAGCCTGATAGATTGCCAAGTTACAAGATCCAGTAGAACCTTGAGAGTTAATTAAGGCAGCACCACCTGGAGTAGCAAATCCTTTGATGACGAACCAAGAAACGTTGGCATCATCAGCACCCAAGACCCAAGCATTATCATTGTCAGTATCTGTGAATGCGATAGATGGGGAACCACCACTTCCACCTAAACCAATTCGACCGCGACCAGATTGTCCATGACCAAATGAAGCATATGAGAATAAACCATCTGCATTATTTTCAACAGTAAGAGCTGAACCTGGATTACTTTCTCCAATACCGATGCGACCATTGCGGAAGTAAACGTTATTGTAAGACAGATGTGTCCCGTTCCAACCAAAGGAATTGCTGTCAGTACCAAAGCGGATGTAACCAACAGCGGAATTTTGCTTACCTCTTAAAGTAGCAGTGTTAGTTGCTACCTTACCAATTGTAATACCATTACCATCTGCAAGACTTAAGGTTCCTGCACCGTTGTTGGTGAAGATCCCTTGGTCGGCAGTGAGATCATTAACAGTTAAGTGTCCAGATGCATCTCTGCGAGCAATCGTATTTGCTGTAGCACTGGTGCTCTGAGTATAACCATCAAGATAGTGAGCATCTAACTGAGAGGAAGAACCATCATTACCAGAATGCCAGATGGTGTTACCATTAATGGTAAGGTCACCAGCATTGATTCTGAGAGTACCATTGCCGTTGTTTGCATTACCACCAGAGACGATCATCTGAACGTCATAGACAGGTGCCTGACCAGAAGATCTAAAGTCAATCGTTGGTGTGGTAGAAGTTGCTGCCTTACCAATCTGCAGTTTTGCACCGTTAGCATCGTCACGAAGACCGATGATTGTGGTAGAACCGCTAGAAACTTTGTTGGAAGAAGAAACTGTCCACTTGGTACCTGGGTTAGGACCAAAGACATATACGTTAGCATTGCTGTTAGCACCAACAAATGCAACTGTACCAGTGACCAGAGTATAAATCTCACCTGTTGTGTGAGTTAATTCTTGGACACCTGAAGCACCACTATCAACTACAATAGAACCAATGTTATTGGTTGCACCGACATCGGAGTAGATAGTATATGTGCCACCTGGGTTGATGTTACCGCTAGTGCCAGTTCTGCAATGGAAATCTGGTACATAGAAGGTGTACTTGTTACCAGTATCATTGACATAGAAGTTCTCAAAGACCATTTTGTCTTGACCAAGAACTTCGGGCAAGAACATATCACCGATTGGATGATTGATCCCTGCACGGGTGTCACCAACGTTGTAACCAGACTGATACCAGAGACCCTGCTTACCTTCTAACAGGTCAGCGTCCAGTCCAGAAGCAGCACCATCGTTAGCAGACGACCAGATCTTCGCCCAGTTGGTATACACAGCGTTACCGCCAGTGTTACCTCTGATATAAAGGTTATTGTTATCAGTGAAACCTAACTGAGTGGTTGCAGTTCCAGTTGCCTCTCTTCTATATGTGACAACACCATGTGTGGTGCCACCATCGCTAAGACCTGTAGCAGCGTTATTTCTAAGTGCTGCAGCAACACCGTTTGTTGCCTGCGAAGGTCCTGGATTGGAACCAGGTGCAGCAGTTTCGTTGAAGATTCTGTTCGCGGTATCTGCTGTACCAGAGATGGAGATGTTGTAGGTTGTATTTGCCAGACGTGCTGGATCAAGTGTACCAAACAGAATGTTATTTGCTGTCTGATAGAAGGAACCTTGGTTACCATCAAGTTTGTCAGCATTCAGTTCAGAACCTGGACCTTGGTCGATAGCGACGTTACCATTATTGTCGATAACGAAACCGCCTTGATCTTGGTTACCAACAGCTTGGTTTGCAACATCCTTACGGAAACGGAATACACCATAGTTACCATAAACAGTTGCAGCAGGTGTTAAGTTATCACCTTTCTTGATATCAATTTCAATATTACCGAATGCGCGGTTGATGCTACCTTTAACTGCGTTCAGGATTGCTCCAGTACCACCACCAAGTTCAGATGGGATAGTAACAGAGAAGTTGCCAGTGTATCCTGTACCAGAGTCAGTTACCGATGCACTAATGATTACGCCACCAGAGACGATGTATGTTGCACGAGCAACATTATCACTAGAGATCGAGATATTACCGCCACCCATTGGGATGTTCTGATAAGTACCATCTGTATATCCTGTACCACCAGCAGTAATAGTAATAGTGTCAATGTAACTACTATCTGACAGAGATCCACTAATTACAATAGCATCTTGTGTAGTGGGTCTGATAGATTGAAGTGCATATTCCCAAGAAGAATCACCTCTAAGGAATGTGTAAGAGTTGGCAGTACCCTTACCTGCCATTCTTTCTGGGTCAATTGTACCAGCAACAATATTGGATGCATCAATATTAGTGGATGTTAACTGTGTCCAGTTTGCAGCATTGGATGCAGAAGTATTGATTGCTCTAGAAAGGTCAACAATTCTCTTTCTGTTGACATTACCACTCAGGGTTCCGCTGTTAACGCTGGTAACTGTATACTGGTTAGCGTTGAGGACAGATACTGTATAGAATCCATCAGAAGCCCCACCCGTCGTAAAATCGAGATATACAAGATCAACGTTGGACAGGTTATGCCCAGTCTCACTAACTGTGATAGTTGTGCCTGACTGAGAATACGTACCTGTGCCTTCGTTAGCAAGAGACTGATCAAGAATGAAGTCACCAGCATCAAACTTGATATTGTTTGCAATATCAATATCAACACGAGCTTCAATTTGTGCAGAAATGCTTGCGTTATTTGCCGCACCACCAGGAGATACCTGAACCTGTACAGTTGGTTGGGTGTAGTAACCAGAACCTTTATTTGTGATAGTAACTTTAGTTACACTACCATTTACGACATTTGCAGTAGCAGATGCCTGTGTACCACCTGGATCATCAGGAGCACCGATTGTGAGTGCAAAGTCTCCAGTATATCCAGAACCACCATCACTGATCACAAAGTTGTAGATCAGACCATCGTTGTATGACTGAACAGTACCACGAGCAGTTGTAGAACTACCAACGAGAATATCGTTAACAGTGAATGAATAGTTGCTGTTAGGTGCAAATGCTAAGAACTGACTTTCAAGGTCATTCTCCAAGATGTAGGAGATTGCAGTGCCTTGTGTGGTAAATGTATGTGTACCTGCGCCTTGCGTGAGAAGATCAATTGCACTGCCACCATTTGCATTAGATTCGGTAGTGGCAAGTTTGATGTTATCGTTATCAACCTTGATAACATAGTAAACATTACCATCAGCAAGACCACCAATGTCACTAGTACCAGAACCATATGTTAATTGGTCACCATCATTTGTTCCATGACCAGGGATTGCAATTGCATCTGTGCTAGTATTGACAGAACCAGATGCAACGCTAAATGTAGTTGCACTTGTCTCGATAGCAATGTCACCCGCATTAGCATCTTCAATAGCAAGACGCTCTGCTTGAGATGTGACAGATGTAATGTTGAAAGGACGCAGAGCAGGGATCTGGTCAATGTTGATCTTACCTGAAGATGTCAACTGAACCAGCGCAGAAGGAACAGCGTTGGTAGAATATGGTTGGTTCAGGTATGGACCAAGGTTGTTGGAGATGTAGTCTCTAACGGATGCCTGTGTTGGCAGCAGTGAATCAGATGCAAATGTGCCACCCAGGTTATCATCATCGGAGAAACCTGTAATAGTGATTGCACCACCAACAATCTTAATGGAGGACAGTTCGGAGATACTAACAGTACCAACGAAACTAATAGCACCAGTTCTGTTGAAGATGGTAACGAAATTACCAACCTTAAAGTCACCAAACTCGTTAGTACCCGAGGTATAAACCTGACCGAAGGATTGTTCAGATGCTTCGTATGCAGTACCAAGACCAACACCACCGTTCTGAGGCAGTGCAGCATAAGTGTTACCAGCACCAGAGAATTCCCAAGTGTGGGAAGAAGAGTTACAGACAGATGGTCTGTGGAACTGGATACCTCTTGTGTGAAGATTGCTCAGTGGCAAACTTCCAGCAACATAAGTAGGGCTACTGGTATTCTGATAGCGATTGCCGTTGGAAGTATCAGTATAGTCCATCGCCCTGTTAGTGGTGATGTCTGCAGTAACTTGAGAACCTACAGAACCACTAATGATTTCAGTTTCAAGAATGATGTGCTCAGTTGCAGGATCTGTTGGTGATGTGCCACTGATTCTGATGATGTAGTCTTCAACGGGAATGTTTGTCAGATTTGGACCACTAACACGGATGACCTGTCTACCTGTTGGAACTCCATTACCATCTAAGTCATCACTGATGTTATCGATAACACCGATATCAAAGTCGTATGGTTCTGCTCTGAAACCAGTTGCACGAAGTGCGAACGTACCGAAGTTAGATGCTGAGTTAGTAACGGAAGCGTAACCACCAGACTGACAAAGGATACCATCTTGACAGAAGATTGCGAAGACAGACACCAACTGAGTGTAACCATCATTACTGATGTTATAAGCAGTACCACCAAAGGAGATGATGGTAAATGCGTTAGCAACCATCGACTTACCTTGTGGGTCGAAGTTTGCAACGGTGTTACCCTGTGCATTCAGTTTCAGACCTGGACGTGGTACGTTTGGTGTAGCAACCTTAGCACCGTCAATTTCACAACCAGAACCACCCAGGAAGGAGATCAGGGAGGAGTTCTGAATGTATGGAGATGCCTCAACAACTGGAAGATCGAGGTTGTTGGAAAGCAGTGGGAAAGAATACAGTCCGTTATCTTGCTCAGAGATAACTGGATCTGGAGTAGTTACAGTTCCACTATATGCAGTTCCACTAGCAAGAACGTTATCTAAAATACCCCAGTTAGTAACCAGAGCAGATACAACGTTTGCACACTCAGGTGCACTGCTATCTACAGTAATAGAACCATTTGCAACTGGTGCAATCTGAGAGAATTGTCCATCCTCTAACTGGTTTCTGATTGCATCAATTGCTAGTTCTTTTGCAGCTGCAAATGTTGCACGAGTAAATTCAACCTCTTCTGGGACGTGTGCGACAGATCCACCACTGATGTAGAGGTTGGCTGCTTCAATAGTCTTGGAGTTACCACCATAACGTAAGTCATGGGAGAATGCTCTCAGAATCTTCTGTACGTCGTCGATGCACTGAATGTCACCAGGAGCAACAGTTCTGGTTACACCGTTGAGGTTACCAGTGCCAGAGTTGGTACCGATAGCGTTTGTAAGGACTGTTGTTAAAGTTGTGATACTAGATGCAACGTCTGCACAGGTTGCATTTGTTGCTGCAGTTCTGGTTGCATGAGACATATTGTCGTTAGCTACCGCAGTAGTAACGATTGCCATCAGGGTATCTACACTAGACTTGATTGCTGCACAACCGCCTGGATCAACAGTGATGGTGTTGTCTTTGACTTGGGTCAGACCATGACTACCCTGTACAGTTACAGTCTCATTGTTGAGGACTTGCTTAGCAATGTCTCTAGCATTGTTAAAGATTGCTTGAGTTTCAGTCTCTTCACCATCGACGTGGGTTGTTCCTGTATAGTATGATGCAGCATCATATACTGCGTCGTTGCCACCATGTGCCAAGTTGTAGGTCAGCGATCTCAGAACATCTACAACGTCATCAATACAGTTCTGGTTGCCACCAGGAACATTGAATCCTACGTTAGCGATTGTATATCTCTCAACTGCCTCTGCTGCAATAAATGCGAGGTTCGTGTTGATTTGATTGGCGGCATCACCTACAGAGTTGTTTAATACTGTATCGAGAGTGACTTGCTCATAATACTGTTGAATAGTGCTATGAGGATGTCTGAGTACAGGAAGGTTTCTAATTACCTGAATTGCAAAATCACGAGCATAGTTGAAGACCTCTACAGATCTGTCTTGCTCACCTGCAACATGTGCTCCTCTAACGTAGTAGTTCGCAGCATCATATACTCGGTCATTACCACCCCATCTGAGGTTGTGTGCCATCGCCAACTGCAGGAAGTCTTTGACATCATCGATGCAAGACTGGTTTCCAGTTGGAATAGTAAAACTACCGTTAGCAGCAAGCATCTTGCCGACTGCTACCTCAGCGATCATTTCTGCATTAGAGTAGATCGCATCTGCAGCATCTGCATAGCGATCTGCAAATGGTTCGCTGCCAGGTGTTCTGAATGGTTTCTGGAAATCGTTAAATGTGCCAGTAGTTCCAGTTTGCCCTGTAGATTGAGTATTGCCAAGATCCAGAACAAATCTCTTATCATCAAGAATATCATCGATGTCAAATGTTCCATTGGTACTGAGACCAGTGGTACCTGCAATAGTGACTTGAGTTGCAGTTCCACCGTCACTAGAGAACAGGTTATGACCTCTCTTGACAACGAAGGTTGCTTTAGTGCCAGTAACACTCCAAGATGTGATTGGACGAGTAACTCTTTCTGCTTGTGCTGCGAAAGTGGTTGGTCCAATGGTCAGAGAAGATGTTCTAGTTTGAGAGTTTTCGTAGTGGGACTTGACATATGCATATGCTTCTTCTGCAATAAACTCTTGGTTAGTCTTGATTGCAGTGCCACCATCACGGAATCTGTCAGAAACGTTGACTGCATCAAAACCGTATGGAGAGTTGCGAAGAGATGCCAAAACATAGTTGGCAGAACCAATTACGTTCTGGTCACCAGATGGATTCAGTGTTGCGGAGATGTTGGTGATATTTGCTCTAACAACAAACTGCAGCGAGTATCCATCAGCACGCTCGATGCGGTGTGTGATATACTTTCTACCATTGAGGTCTGCAACGTTATCGAGAACTGATACACCAGAACCGCTAGAAGAAACAATGTTATCTCCCGTGGTTGGAGAATCGGATTGCTTCAGTACAACAGTAACAGTAGTATTGGAACTATTATAACGTGCATAACCCATACCCAAATCTGTATTGGATGGGAGGCTAGGTGTTCCAGATCCTAAGTCAAACTGACCGATATGATATGTCTTACTATAACGATTATCTTCTCCTGGGAAGTTAAATGTCAAACCACCTTCGCCAAGAGTGATCCAATCTGCGAACAGTGCGGAGGTCTTAGTATTGTCCACACTTGACAGAGTTACAGTAATTAAACCCCCACTGATTGTGTAAGCACTATTAACAGAACCACCAAAGTCGATGGCACTATTTGTAAATCCATATAACTCAACTTCCGTTCCAACTTCATAATCGTGGAAGTCTGAAGAAACCGAAGAAGTTGCCAGATTGAAGATTGGACCATTATAAGTTCCCTGAGTGTTCAGAGAAGTATCAATTGTAGATACTGTTAAAAGTCTTTCACTAACATCAAATCTCTGGAATCCAAGTCCAGCAGATGTGATATCGATTGTTGTTGGATCGTCAGAACCATCTGCCGCTTTATTTACTGCGTCAGCAGCGGATGCTGCAATACGAATCCAATCGTCGTTTTCTTTATATACGAAGTAATTAACATTGTTAGTAAGACCACCAATAGCGCCCATCTTACCAGCACGGTAAGTGATACCATCACCAGTTGTAAATTGGTGTCTTTCAATGTAAATATTGTTGCTCTCTGGCATTACTGCGCCAGATTTGAACTTATGGTAAAGTCCAGCAGTTGCTTCGCCAGTAAAGTCTCTTCTACCTTGAGTTACGTTAGTTGCTGCACTAGCATTGGCATACGTATCGTACAACTCAATGTTATCAGCATCAATAGTTCTTACATAGTAAACAGTTTGATCAATCAGACCAGGGAGTGCTACGGTATCTTCATACTTATCATAGTATACTGCATGACCTGTTTTCAGACCATGACCTGGAATGTTGATTGTATTATTAGTCGTATTTACAGCACTAGTGCGAGCAAAGAATTTGAGTTCTTCTCTTTCAGCATCTACTGTATGCTGATAGATTTGGTTGGAGATTGTCTCTAGTTCTGGTCTGAGAGATTCTGCATCAACAACGTCAAGGCGGTCAGATACACCAGGGTTGTTAATATCTGTGATGATACTAGCAAAACTAGTATTATTATAGAAAATCTTCTCAGCATCCTGGAAGACATCATTAACGCCAGATGTGATTAGAACTGTAATGTCACCTGTTGAGTTGGGAGATGCATCAGGACCCGTAAAGTTAACTGACTGTACTCTACCTTGTGTACCAGAAGATCCACCTTGTAAGTATGCGTTAACAAGTAGAGTTAAGTCACTACCTGTGTGGTTGTTGAATGTAATCTTAAAGATGTTCTGACCACGGAACTTGTCACCAGGTTTCGATGGGATTTGACCCAATTCTGGTTCGTAGTAGAGACGCTGCTTATCGTCAAATACGAATGCATATTTCCAGGTGTGGATTACTGTACTCTGCGGATCCGATGGGTTTTGTAGAGCGTCACGAAATACAACACCAAAAATATACGTCTCGTTAGACGCCTTGATCATGTGGCGATCTTGGTTCTGCGGTCTGACAATTACTCGACGCAGGTTGTCACCGATCAGAGAGCAGTTTCTTGGCAGTGAAATTGGGTTGTCTTCAAAATATTCACCACCAGATACGATGATAGATACGTACTCATCATCTGGATCTGGAGTTGCTTTCTGCAGACCATATGCAATTTGTGCTGCTTTTTTGATAGTGGCAACAGGTCGTGCAGCAGAACGACCATCATTATCATCACTACCAATTGTGGAAGATACGTATACACGACCACCAGTATCGTTAGTGGCAACTTTATATACGAAGTCTGTGGTAGCAATACGTCTAGACTGATCACTCAGTGGGGGAGTGTCTGCTGTAGGATAGAATGTAGTGCCGAACGTTGGACTAGTAACGTCGGTATCTTCAAAGTTGATCAGGTTAGGACCACGAAGAGCCAACGCTGGGTTGATAATCGTATCGATATCCAGGTTCGTAACCTGTGCAGTATCAGAGATAATAGAACGAGTAGTTCTAATTTGACCCTCAACGTCAAGTTCAAACTGAGGATCAGTAGTATTAATACCAACACGAACGTTTTCTTGTACGTTCTTATTAATAAAGATAGCGTCCTTTTCAAGAGCACCAGTACCTACACTGAGTTCAAGAGACTCGTCCCCTTGAAAACTGAGAGAACGCACTCTCTTGTATGCCAGTGTTTGACCAGCAGTAATTATTCCAGTAGAGCTACTCTGGAAAGAAAGATTATCGTCGTCTACCTTGGTTACGGTGTAAGTACCGTCAGTCTCACCGCCCGTAAGGAAGTCGATGTACAGTTTTTCAGTTGCAATGATACCGTGTGCAACCGAAACAATATTTACTAAACCACTCGCAGATCTGCTATAAGTGGCATTAGTCCACCTACCTGTAGGTTTAGCGCCTGACGCTTCAATTCTCTGTTGGTCGGTATTAAACTTGAGACTCATTTATTTGTACTCCGAATCCTTAGGATACGACTGTGATGTCAACAATTCCAATCCACGTAACCGTGGAAGATGTAGTTACTGTTTCAACTTCAAAGCTGAAAAAAGGTGCAGCACCAATTTGGAAAGCGTCTGCAGTTACACTCCATTCTTCCTGTGCTGGTGGATTGTTTCTGATTGTCTCTTCAAAAGTAGAAACAACAGAAGGTACCCCAGAAGAATCGGTTGCAACCAGGACTTCCATCACTGCAGCATAAACATAGTCATTATTAGTTGTTTCTTGCCCAAAAACTCTAGCGCTAATAAAGGCAACACTATCATTCGCTAAAGGTGGAGTATTTGTAGCAAGAGGAGTTCCACCATCTAAAGACAACTGCAATGTGTTGTTTGCAGCATCAGTCTGCCTCTTCATTATATAGACATCCCTATTGGCATCAGTGAAATGATCACTGATCATGTGAATTTGCGAGATGTTCTTGAGGGCAAAATCAGTATTTACTACCTCAGTAGAACCAACCGCAAAGCCACCAATAGATGAAAAATTCTTAATTGGCATGACTTTAGATTACCTTAGGTTATTTATACCTTGACCTTGGTGGTTGTGAACCTACCAGTAAAGGATGTGGACGATGTTGCGGCACTTGATTTTGCCAGAGAGATGTTGACGCTAGAACCGACAACCGCTACACTTGCATCAACCAAATCATTATCAGATGTTACCGAATTAGTAACTGTTGCATGTGCATCAGTACCTGCTGCAGCACAAACTACGGTAACCTCAAGCATGTGAACCTTACCATCGTTACTCTCAATAGCAACCAAAACTTTAGCGCCTTTATACTGTGCTTTATCAAATGCAGTAATAGTTGCAGATGTGCTGAATGTTGTGAGTTGACCACCCTCTACGCGACAATCGTCAAGTTCAACGAAGTCTGCGGTAGAATCCATTACAGTCAGGTAATTATTTGCTCCACCTGCCTGCCAAGATCTGTTAATTCTCAGACCTGCTTCAGATCCACTACCATCATACGTAATGAAGTTCTTACTATTTAAACGAGTTACATATTCGTTATAGAGGATATCACTACGAGTAAATGGTGTGCTTGGGCTGGTAATTGAATCAACTTTAATAGTAACGTCTTGGTCTGGAGTTGTGCCACCTAGTGAGGTACCTGCAATAGTGATAATTTCACCAACTTCATATGAAGTTCCTCCAGAGGCAACTGTAACAGAGGTAACAGTTCCAGAAGCATTGACCTCTACATCAACGGTCAAACCAGTACCATCTACCTGTGCGTTAGTTACAATCCCAGTAAACGTAGTGCTTGCTGTATATGATGTAGCAACTTGTGTTAAACTTGCATTATCAAAAGCGGAAACAATACCTTGTGCAGGAACTGCACGAAGTCTCAAACCATCAATAATTTCAACATCCTTTTGGGATCTAACTTGTAAAATTGTTTGATCAACAACATTAACATTCAGTGCAGGAGAAAGTGCAGTGCCATTTATACTCAATGTGCCTGCAGTGCGGTATTCAAAGTCTCTAGGATGAATAACCGTTGCCATGTTACCCTTATATGTCAGGGTAGTGTTGTTTAACGCTAAGTTATTTTGACCTGCTGCAAAGAATTCAAAAGTATCTTCGTCAGTACCTGGAGAAGATTCTGTAAGGATGTAGGTATCCTGGTCAACGTCACGGACACCACCCAGAGAAACGAAATCGGATCCGTTGTAACCTTCAAACTGTAACTGGGTTGTGTTGAATCTGATTGCACCAGTTCTCACATCGAGAGCATCTGGTCTAGAAGTGGTAGGACCAGCAGGAATAATCAGAGCGCCTTCACTATCAATAAGAACATCCTTATTAGAAGAAGGTTTAATAATGACACCTTGACCATCAACGTCAATGACAGTAACTGTTCTTCCAGACCCACCACCAACAGAAGGAATAGTGATAGGATCACCTACTCTATAGTTTTGACCCTTATCAACGACAGTAACTGTTGAGAAGTCTCCAGATGCAACTGTTACAGTAACAGTCAGACCTGTACCAATTCCCGTAGTAGTGGTTGCAACATCAGTATACGTACCATCAGTATATCCAGATCCAGTGCCTGTGACCTGTAGATCTAAAACCTGACCGAAGGAACGAACTGCAGCTGTACTGTTGTTCTGAATGACATTATCTCTAAAACGCAGGATACCTGCATCAAGATTACCACTAGCAGTAATGTCACCCGTTACGGTGTCAATGTTGAATGTCTCTGTAGTGCCATCAGTGATAGTAAAATCTACGTTAGTGCCACCACCAAATACAAAGTTTCCACCACCTTTAGTTGCAAAGTTCAGTGGAACATCAATATCAGTACCATTAGTTGTAATGGTAGAGTTTGCAAGAATCTCAACGTTTGTTGCTGCAGCACCAACAGTAAGTTTTGGTGTAGCAGTATCTACGTTAAAGAATGGAGTGGAAGAATTAAGAGTAGAATGAACTTTGAGACCAGTGGTATCAAATCCACTAGAAGTAAATCTACTTGTTTCTGTACCTGCGGTAGTGATGCCAATTACATCTGCATCAGCTCTGAAGAGACCCGTTGTGTCAGAACTATCAAAGGAAAGTGATGGTGTTAAAGCTGATCCATCTTGAAGTTCTAAATCTACTTGATCTAATGTATTATCACTACCAGTAGATGTAATGCCACCATTAAATGTAGCAAGACCAGTAAATGTGGAAGTTCCTGTTACAGCAGAAGTTCCACCAATAGTGATGTTGCCAGTAAGCGACGCCGCTGCTGCTGTAATCTGACCAGTAGAAGTAACACTCCAAGTAGATGTTTGGATTAATCCATCTGGTTGAATTGTTACTTGATTTCCTCCAGCTTCACCGAGAGTGAGATTTCCTTCCTGTGATAACTCAAGGGATTTAGTTGCTGAGATTGTAGCAATAGAAAGATCTAAACCTGTTCCTTGTGCTACTCCAACACCACCAACATTACCAAGAATAAGAGTATCTGCTGCTTCGTATGCTTGACCTGGAGTAGTTACTGTTGCTGCACTAGCAAAACCTGCATTATTAACAGTGAATTGGAAACCACTACCACCGCCTCCGCCAACAGTAGCATCGTCTACACTCAAGACATCACCAATCTGATAGTCTTGACCAGTTAGTGAGATATTAGTTACACTGCTAATTCCAGAATTGTTGGCATTGATTGTATATGTAAACCCAGATCCACCTGCAATATCTCCAGTATCAGCTTGAAGAACGTCACCAACTTTGTAATTCGTTCCTTGTGCTGTAAGAGTTACAGCACTTACAACTCCAGAAGTGACCGTAACATCTGCCTGCATACCTTCGCCACTTTGACCAGCAGCACCAGTTGCAAAAGAAATGGTACCAGGTTCTTGCATTTGAGCACCATGTACCGTGCAAGTTAAGGTTGACGTTAAACTTAGTCCCGAAACAGCAGGACCGACAATAACCTCAAAGTATGCACCCGCTGTGCCTGGAGTTCCGAACGCTCTCCCACTAAATCCTGTTACAGCAGTGCCGATGGCTAGAGGGTGATTGGCATTAGAAGCATCAGATTGATCATATCGATATGTGTTATCATCAGTCAGAGTTTGGTTAAATGCCTCATTGCCATTAATTAGGTAGCGATTGACATTTAAAGATGAAACGTCAATGGTTGCTGAGGTTGCACCACTAGTTACATTTTCCTGCTGAGAATCTAAGAAAGTTCCCGTTACGTTATTGAGGTAAATGTATGATCCAAGTGGATCAACTGCAGTAACTGTACCAGTAGCACCAGAAACACTACCTGTTACGGTATTGCCTACAGAGAACGTTCCAGAAATAGCTGTAATGTCGAGTTTATCTCTCTGTACAACAGTAACTGTAAATGTTGTTGTTGGTGGGTTTCTAAGAGCAACTGAATAAGTTGCATCTGTATATCCACTACCTGCATTGCTGATGGTTCCAGTAAAACCTGGAATTGTAAATGTTGCAGTTGCAGATTGACCACTACCTCCAGTAAATGCTACGTTTGCATAAGTGCCCGCAGTATATCCAGAACCAGATGCTGTAATAGTACCAGAAACGGATTGGATATCAACTGTAATTGTTGCTCCAGTACCTGCACCATTATCAACTGTGATTGCTGGTGCGGTTTCATATCCAGTACCAGCTGTATCTAATGTAATAGCAGAGAGGCGACCAGTCTGTTCGTCCAATACAGGTGTAACTGTTGCTGGAGATGTTGGATCACCGCCAACAGTTACTGTGGGGAGACTTCTATATCCTAAACCAAAATTAGAAACATTAATACTGGCGATTGCAAATCCCAGTACAGATGTACCGACAGCACCGCTACCAGTTGTATCAAGAGCATCGTTTGTGAATGTTACTCCAGGTGCAGATCCAGATGCATAACTACCAACGGTAGTAATCGTCACCGAATCAACAGCTTTACCAAGAACGGTATTGAGTTGTTCTCCAGAACCTGCAGCATCAGTTACTGTAATGTTTGGAGCAGTAGAATATCCACTACCATCGTTAGTAACAGTAATTGCAGTAATGACACCTGCCGCTAAAGTAGCACTGACGGTAGCTTGTTCACCTTGCAAGAACTGAGATCCAGATGGGGAACCAGAAAGAGAAATTGCAGTTCCTGCATTTGCATTTGCTAAAGAAGACGCAAGTTTAACATTATCACCGTCTACTCTAATTACAAAATAATTTTGTCCACTAGTTAGACCACCAATCGCTACAGCAGTAGCGTCAAGTGTGGTAGCATCATAAAGAACTTGATCTCCAGTTTCAAATGGATGAGTTGAAATAGTAATAGAGTTAGCAGTAGTATCTACAGTATCTGTAGATGCAGTAAATGCCGCTTGGGGTGCTTCATCAACTACTAAGGTTGGTGATGTAAAATTAGAACCACCATTAATAACTTCTACGGATTGTAATCTACCACCAGGTGCGAGAGAAGCGGTACCAGCAGCTGTTCCAGTGGAAAATGCGACAGTTGGAACTAAAGTGTATCCAGAACCTCTGTTAGTAAGACTTACAGTCTTAACTCCACCAAGGGTTTCTAAAGTTGCTGTTGCTGTAGCTTTTTGGAATGGTTCTGTGGTTACTTCTACTGCCTGTTGTCCACCAACGTATCCAGAACCAGCAGCAACAATATTTACAGTACCAATACCGTTCTTGAGAACTACAAAAGATCTGGTGGAGAAGTTGGATACTTCAGATGAACCAAAGATTGTACTGTCTCTGAATCCACTGATCTTCAGAGCACCTTGTACTGTACTACCAAACGCGATGGATTTGTTGACATCAAAATAGATTGCTTCTTTAACAATCGTTTCTGCGTTTACAACAAAGTCTTCTTGACCAGCAGGGTCAACGATTACCTGACCTGTCGTAGATGTCAGACTGTTACCAGCAAGTCGTAAGTTTCCAGTTTCAATGTATGCTGGATAGATGTTAGTAGTACCAGTTCCATCACTCAATGTGATGTTGGCAGCAGATTGTGCTTGAGAAGTTGCCTGGAACTGAACGTTACCAGTGCTCTGATCAACTACAAATGCATCACCAACTCTAAAGTCTCCCTTTTCGTTGGTTGCTGAGTAGAATATTCTACCGCCATTGAGCTCAGTAACTTCATTTGCCTGAACTGCCAATGATGGATCATTAGAGAAGTCAGAGTCTGCACCAATATATGCAAAGTTATGACTTGTCAGGAGCAGTTTTACACCAGCACCATCTGCAACAGCACCCTTTGTGCCATAGATGTTTGCAGAGGAGATGGAGCGCAGTTCTGCACCGAACTGAGAATAGTCAGCAGTAATTACTGAGGTTGCAGAATCTCCACCGCTAGAACGAACGTCAGAAATACCACCAGATGCATCATCAAATGTTGTGAGTGCGTCTGTTCCATTAGCGTGCAGCAGGAGTACCGTGTTCAGATCTGTCGAGTATTCACTAGTTGTTGGTGTGAATGCTCCAGTAAAGCGACCAGCACCTTTACTTACACGGACTTCATCAATGTGTCCAGTAAATTCTTCTGTAGGTGCAGTTGTATTGAAGTTAGCACCAATTGCCAATGGTTTTGTAGAACCATAGTCATTGGTGTCTGTAAATGATGCAACCTGTGTACCATCAACGAAAATGCGTGTTGTACCACCGCTACGTGCCGCTGCAATATGGTACCAAGTGCCTGTGGCAAGAGAACCCCCAGACTGTGCTGCACCGTTGCCTACGGCGTAATTAAGGGTGTATGGTGAGGTACCTGACAGATACAGTGTAGGTGCGGTATCTGTAGCAGATGCATCACGGAAGTCAAAAATTCTTTGTGTACCAGAACCACCATTTGGTCTGATGAAACATTCAAACGCAAAGTTAGAAGTACCAAAACCGAAGTCTTCAGAGGTTGGAACAGTCAGTTGGTCCTCAGTTCCGTCAAACAGAATAGATGCTGTACCAAACTTCTGTTGAGCAGTGTCTAACTGAGTATCACCGAATCTGGAGGTAGTCTTGGATTGTTTTGTTACAGTGGTAAACTCGCCAGTGCCTTTACCAGTGATGAATACGTATGTACCATCGTTACTAGAGACTGTACCGCGAGCAACTGCTTTCTTATAAGTTACGTTACCCGAAGTAGTGCCAGAACTAGTATCAGTGTATGTAAAACTATTAACGTTAGATACTGTTACTTGATAGAATCCATCATTAGCAGAACCACTAATATGGTCAGCATAGATGTAGTCATTTGTGGTTAAACCGTGTGCAGTTCTTGTTACAGTAACAGTGGTTCCACTTCTAGCGTAAGTACCAGACTGGAAACTATCTTCTAACTGATATGCAACTTCGTTAGTCGAGAACGTTCCACTAACACCACCAAGTTTCAGACGAGTGTTTCCTGTGCCATATCTACCAGTGGCACCCTGAACACCCTTAATACCTTCAGATGCAAAGTATACGAAAGAGTTCAACCACTCAACACGTACACCGTTAGTGACAAGTAAACCTACAGCATTAGGTACAATAAAAGTTACCTCATTGAAGAGGACTGCAGATTCAATGCTATTAGAGTTAAATAATGCACCATCTAACTTGGCACCACGACCAGCGTCACCCTGAGCAAATCCATATGGATCAGTGCCAGAAGTTACACTACCTTTGGTGAGTACAGTTACTCTTTCAATATATGGAGATTTGTCAGAGCTCAAAGACGATGCACACACAAATCCATAACCAGTATCATTACCAGAGTTATAGAAAAAGTCCTTGATTGTCAAATCAGAGACCTGAGAATCACCTTGAAGAACAAAAGCGTTTAAATCATTAGTTGCACTACTAGGTCTAATTTGTGTAGAGCGAAGATTGGTACCACGAACTGTTACACCATCGGGAACAGTCAGTGGGAAGGTCTCCTGGTAATCACCAGGGGCAATTAGAACAGTATCACCAGAAGATGCTAGACTGAGTGCTTTAGCAATTGTTAGGAATGGCGTATCTGGGTGCTTGCCATTATCTCCACCATTTGCTAGTGTGTTATTATCTGTTCCTACCGAGGCAACATAATACGTATTGCCCTGACCATTGGTGATGTCAGTAGCAAACATTGTGGTAACAACCTCGCCTGTATTAGGCTTTTGGTTTGCAACCTCAATGATATTTGCACCATTTCTGGCGTATAGTTTTCGATCAGCTATATTAAGCGCGACTTCTCCGTCTTCTAAATTAGAAGTCGTCGGTACTGCCGCTACCGTTGTTGATCTCTTGAGCTTGATTCTCGTTGCCATCTATAGCATTCTCAATAGATTGTTGTTCTTTCATACTATTTAACTGACTTCTCAAATCTTGAAGTTGCGCTTCAAGCATCACGTTTGTCAAAGTCAATTCAGAAACTTTACGTTGTAGTGTAGCAATAACAATTTGTACATCCATATTTAACTCCGTCAGAATGTGCCCCCATCGATAGTGTTAGTCCAGACAGGAACACCAGCAGATGTTACAGTCAGAACTTGGTAGGAGGTTGTGGCATCACTACCAGTACCTGGACTTACCATGTTTGCGGCAGCAGTTACCTGCATTGGACTTGCACCTTGACCATAAACAATACCGTTAGTGGTAAATGTGCTAGCGCCAGTACCACCATACTGAACCTCAAGGTCAGTATCGAGTTCCAGATCACCCAGAACAACGGTACCACGGTTACCATTTACACCAAATACGGTGTTTGTATCAGATGCATCCTCAATGAATGTCCATGCACCAAGTCCATCAGCACCGCCAGTGCGGTCATAACCAAAGAAACCGAACTTAGCACCCGAACCACCGTAGTAGTGAACTTTAACACCACGATCCAGAGCATCATCTGCAGCGCGGGTTACTGTCAGTGCTTGACCAGAAGCGATGTTGCCAGTAATAGCAGCACTTAAAGTAAGTGTGCTAGTACCAGAATTAATTGCACTGATAGTTGTACTACCTGCGATATTTGTGCCAGTTACGGAATCACCAACAGTGAACCCTTCTACACGGTCAACAATGATGTCAGTAGCACCACTAGTTGCATTGGTAGTTACTGTGATAGCAGTGGTAGGATCGCCCAGTTCAATCGTAGGATCGTTAACTGACATATTTGCCGAGTTAACAGTGGTTGTCGTACCATCAATTTGGAGGTCACCTTTGATGATGACCAGACCATCGGCATCCCCACCTGCTGGGAATGGGTCAATGATCAGTTCTGTGCCAGAAGTTGTGGAAAGAACATTGCCATCTAATTTAAGTTGGTCAATGGTAATTTCACCAGTCTGGGCAGTATTGCCTGTGATGGTGGTTGTGCCGTTAAACGTTACACCGTTCTGGAAAACTGTGGTAGAGTTAACGGTAAGTGCATCAGTGTTATCTGTACCCAGAATAACACTATCGTCTACTCTAAGATCCTTAGTCCAAGTGGTTGCAGCAACACCAATACCACCCGCATATGTTACACTAGCAGTAGTTCTGTTAGATGCATCTGTAGTGTCGGCGTAGTTAACTTGTACGCCAGTATTATATGTCCAGTCTGCGCCCTCAACTTGGATTCTATCCGAGGTCGTTTCATCATAGTGAATGGAACCGTCTTTGCCTGCACCGAAGTACAGCTTCATGTCATCGTCGAGGAGCAGGTCGGGGGTAGTTGCTCCAACACGAGTGATCTTGAGAGCTGCATCGGCGTCAACAAACTGCAGTTGAACGTCGCCAGTTGTGCCAAACTCTAATTCTTGACCATCTTCGATTACTAACTTACCTGTGCCATTTGCACGGAAGATGAGGTCAGTATCTGTAGTGCTAGTTGTAATGACGTTAGCATTCAATTGAATGTCATCAACCAACCAGTTGTCAATCTTAGAGTTACTGTCTACAATAACTGTAGAACTTGCGGTCAGTGTACCATGTACATGATCCAGCAGATCAGTAAAATATCTACCACCAACGACCTGAGCAGCACCGTTATTATCACCGATAAACAATCGGTCACCAGCGTTTGCCTGTGTGCCGTTAGCACCTGTTGTTACGGCAAGTTCACCGTATGTAATAGTACCTGGAGCGACACTCCCTGTACTTCTTTTGATTAGGATGGATGATGCCATCAGAACGAACCCCCGTTGATCGTGATGTTATTTAATACGTTAGTTGGTACAAACTTGCTATTAGCATTATCATAAACCAGAACAGCGCCTTCAGCGAGACCGCCCTGAGAAGTATCCGTCAGATCGATGTCGGATAAACCGCCAATAGTTCCGCCGCCACCGCCAGTGGCAACTCTGGTAACTCTTGGTACTGATTGATCTCCGAATCTAAGACGTGCCATTAGATAGTAACTCCTTCTAGAACACTTACAGTGCCTTCTAATACTCTAGATTTAATACCAGAGGCAGAAGTAATAACAACATCATATACGTATCTACCAGATTTCATGCCAGCAGTTACTGTATTCCCTAGAGATAACTGGACTTGTCCAGAGGTAGCAGGTGATAAAATTGCTGCTGTCACAGTGGTAGAAGTGCTACTTGTATAGTGCTTCTTAATTAGACACGCAACAGAATATCCAGTCAAATTGAAAGGAGTTCCATTATCGTTTTCAACAGTGAAATCGATATTGAAATCAGATCCTTGGTAGATCAACAAATTGGATACAGCAGAAGCCATTCTCTACAGAATTCCTTATATTATTTAGCCTACGACTATTTATCTTGTTGTTGAACTAACTTACCAACAAGAGCTTTTAATTCGTCGATCTCTGCTCTAAGAGATTCTAGTTCTCTATCCTTTCTCTTGGACTGGTTTCTTGCTTTGATGTATGCGTCGTAGGCACTTTCATCAGTATTTACAATTGCATTACTACCAGGATCCCTGCCTAGGTTGTTATGACCATCGACAGGGATCAGTTCAATATTGTCTTCTATCATGCCAGAGCAATTCCTCTAAAGTCCTTCACTCTAGGTATGTATGGTTGATCATAACCAATAAATGCAATCTTAATTTGGAATGCATCAAATTCCTCTACATCTTCGACGGAGAACTCGTAGTCAGTGAATGTTTCGATTTCATTCTGTGGAACAAGAGCACCACTGTCTGCTTTACCGTCTGTATTGAAGAACTGGAATTGCAGATCGTCCAAACTTGCTGTGCTACCAACAGGAACCAACTTATACATCACTCTGATGTTTGATGGTGTCCAAGTATTTGCAGAAAGCATTACTTTCAGACTTGTAGCAGCATTTGCAAGGCGTGCAACTTTAGTAATGTAGTTTGCTGCACACTCACCACCAAGACCTGCGCTTGGTTCAACGTTATTGTAAACATTAGCAGTAGTGATGATTGAACATCTTGTCAAGTCAATGACAGGAGAAAGGTGATCGTTCTCAGATTGAAGATCCAACTCCATAGTGAAGGACTTAACATTGTTCATTCTGTTTTGTTCGTTCAATTCATGAGCAATAACTTTAGTTGCTGGGAAGTAGTTTTCTTCTCCCAAAGTTACATCAACGTAAGTCGTATCTTTGACGAAAGATGTTTCTGCAGATACGCCTGATGGGAATGGACCACATGAAGTACCACTAGTTGCAAGAACTCTTGCAGAAATTCCTGTATTTGGTTGTGTCTGAGATTGAATCTGTGGTGTCAGAACATCCCAAGGAATATTCTGAGTTACTTCCATATTAGCGCCACCAGCATTTACAGTCTTACTAGCAGTCTTACCAGTAATTCTCAGTTTGTAACTATGTGGACTATTGATGGAAATAATACCACCCGTAGTAGAATTATGGGTAGTGTTGATCAGTGGTAAAGGAATGCCAGCAATGTTATAGCATTCAACAACTGCATCATCGTCGTGCGCTTTTCCAGTAGAAGAACCTGATGTACCATCATGATTTCTGCCATTTGTAGCAATCGTAATTACATTACCAGCGATACCAGAGTATGCAATGATTTCATCTCCGCTTCCATCCTCATCATCACCAAGAATTCTAATAAATCCTGGGTTTGAACTACTCACAGCAGATCCACCGATTGTTGTGTGGAACTGAGATGCATCATCTACCGTAATACTTGTACCAGTGGTAGCGAGACCAGAACTTGCGTTGATGGCAGTTGCAGGGACCTCAGAAACAACACCTTCAAGTTTTACATAGTTAAGATTAGATTGCATACCGTGATTAGAGTGGAATACTCTAATGTCTGCACTACCAGAAGTAAACTGCAGTGCATTTGGTGCAAGCGCTAAAGTACCACCGTTAGTTTCTTTGAGTTGTGCATTCTCCAAGATCAGTTTAGAGTTAGCAGAAGTTGTTGGTTTTGTGAACTTACAACGATAGATCTTGAACATAAGATCTTCATACTGAGAAGGTGTCCAAGTGGATGCGTTCTGAGACTTGAATAGAACACCAATATATGGTTGCTCTGAAATCTTCTCACCAGAGTGTGCTGCATCAACAGCATCTTGACCCAATATAGAAATGAATACCTTATATTGGTTAGAATCAGAAGTTAGAACCATTGCATGTTCTTTTCTGAATGGGAGGAATACTGGACTTTCAAATGTGAATGTAGTAGGTGTGGACGCATCAGAAGAAATTGTTACATCTTCAGGTTGCTTAACTACCTTAGAGAATGGTAAAATATCCTGTGTAGGAATACCATTTTCTACTGTGCGGATGTCCACAACAACAGGGATTTCACTATCTTTCTGGAAGAAGAACAAATCAATCTTAGAAAGGTATACACCACCTTCCAAGTTAGAATCTTCAATCAGGAAGGTTTGAGCAAGAGGGTCAACCCAACGTGTCTCTTCTCTACTAGAAGATGTGGAGTTGACGAGTGTTCTGCTTTGCTTCTGGTTCTCTGAGGTGACCTTTGCATTTCTAACCGATTGAATAGTCTCCTGTGTAGTTTGGAGAATACCAGATGCGGTAAATTCTGCTTCGCCACTAGAATCAGATACACCCTGGATACCACTGTCGTTTGCATCGTCAGTGAGTTTTAATAGTCTTGTTCCAGTCTTAAACTTCAAAGATCCAGTTCCTTTTGGATTTGGAATAAAGAATGAAGCGTCAAGGTTGCCTCTTTGGTCAGTAATAAGTCTCTTATCACTAACTTTTGCAACTGCACCTGAGGTCTGACCAACCAGATAGAAGTTCTGCTTTGGAGAACCATAGAAAGATCCCTTTGCTTGATCCGCAAGAGATTTAGTATCAATATTAATAAATCCAAGGTTTGCTGTGTAATCATTTACACTAGAGATATCATCGCCAGTGAGTGGATTGATAGTAAAGTTTTCATTTGGTGCAGCAACTTTCGCTCTAAAGGTTGCTTTTGCAGATTTAGTAGCTTTACCAAGAACAGTCTCACCAACTTGGAAAGGAATGTTATTAGTTTTGCTATCTGCACTAGGATTCTTAACAACACCCATAATTCTAGGTGTCATCAGTTTTGCTGGAACCTTAATGCCATCAAAGAATGGATAGAACCTGGTTCTAGGCTTCAGTTTTTGTACCTTGACCTGGATGTTTCTAGAGCGCATAAATTGAATGTGCTCAACAGAGACAACCCTGCTTCCAAGAGACTGCTGTTCAATAACTGGAGTAACTCTGTAACGGATACCAGTTCTTGTTTGTTTTGTAGTAGTTGTAGTGGTTGTAGTGATAGTTCTACTTTCCTGTCTTCTACCTTTTCCACCACCACCTCTCCATCCGCCTGTGCTTGTGCTGGTCTTTGTGCCAGTCCAAGTAGTTTTCCATGCATTCCAATGGATTGGTGAGAAACCATTCTGGTCAGCGTTGTATTCTCTAACTGTTGTCAAGAAGTTACCTTCAATGACAGGCAATTTAAGAGGAGACAATGACTTAGTATCTACCCAGTTGTCACTTTCTGGATACAGTTTTACATCACCCGTGTATGTAAATACGTTAAATGGGTTGACGTTTTCTACTCCAGATGCATATGGTTGATCTACAAGAAGTTTATCTGTATATGGAAGTGTTACAATATCACCTGTTGTTTGGATATTTGTAGAGGCAGAACTTGGTACAAGATCAACCAGTGTGGTATAGTGAGGTGGTCTCAGTTGACCTTCTTCAAAGTCAACAGAAACTCTGTAATCTGGATGTAAAGTGTCACTAGTAGAGAGACTTGCAAAGTTATCTACAATAAATCCATTCTTAAATCTACTAAGACCACTAGCATCTCTGATTTCCATCGATGCGGTCTCACCTTCTAACAGTGACAGTTGAGTGTAATATTCAAGGGTCTTGATTCTATCATCAAGTTTTTGAATATCTCTAAACGTATATCTTCTGTAGTTAGTCTCTTTGATTTGAACGTCTTTGTCCACATCAAAGACATATGGTTGCATTGTTAATGTTGCAAGCAGCATTGCATCATCAATTTCCTCTGGTTCGAGGGGAACTGCTGCAGGTGCACCCTTAACAATTTGTACAACATTATCTTTGTTGAGGAATACCTTATCAATTCTGCCCAGATAGTATTGGAGACTTAAAATTGTAGTATCGCCCTGACCAGGAAGACCTACTTCGTTTCCAGAGAAACTTCTGTTCAGCAAATCAAATGATTTGGTTGCGGACAGAGTATATGGAGTAGAAATGCTACCAGATCCACTAAGTGTTTCTGCAACAATCGGTCTAAAGTCGAGAACATTTCTCAACTCTTCATCATCATATGATGGGATAATCTTATAGTCATCGGTGCTATAAGAATCTACCGAATAGAAACTCTCACCAGAAGTAGTAAGGAAACGATCAAAGATTACAAAAACTCTATGAGTTGGAGCAGCAAAACCACTCTTTCTGTTGATAGAAGAATAATCGTAGAACTGATCTTTCTGACCATTAACAAAGTCAAACTCATCAGTAATATCTTTAGCCCCAGAAGTATTAATAGTACCTGCTTGAATTTTGAAAGTTGCGTTTGGTCCAGTGATAGTCTCACCATCAGTGAACTTTTCACCTTCAACAGGAATGAAATATACTGTGTTGGAAGATGTTGCGATTACTCGTGCTCTAGATTCAGATGTGTCACCAGTAATTACATCGTCAGTAGAAATAGTACCAACTAAATTAGTGTATGAGAATTGTGGGAGAACAGGATCATCGGCATTTGTAGATTCATAAATTGCCTTGACCTTAAATACATCACCGCAACCAAGAGAAATGCGACTATCGTCTACTCTGTTACCAAATCCGCCAGTTTGCTGAGTAAGACCATTTGCACTCGCGGCAAGACTCTTATCAAGTTTAAGGATCTTCATCCTTTCAGTGGTCTTTGCCTTAGCAGATCTGTCAGACTTGTAAACAGTTGCAATAACATCAATGTTAGTTACACCAGTCAAACCAGTAACATTGATTTGCTGTACATTTGCCTGGGATCCTGAGATAGAGAAACCGCTACCTTCTTCAACGATTCCACCTGCTCCCGTACCAGAATTGATAATAACTTGGAAGTCGTCTCCGTCACCAGCATCGCGGAATACAAGACCACTACCAGCATCTACTGTTACCGATCCACTAGAAACAGATAAGTTGGTGAAACTCTTTCTGTAGTATCCAGCAGGGTTAACTGTATTTGCTTTATTAGTGCTCTTTACTGCACCATATCCAAGATTTGTAATAAGTTTTCTATTCTGGGCATCTTGAATTCCAGTTCTAGTCCTGATAATAGCACTAGTGATTGCACCATTAGCAAGAGTGGTAGACCCAAGACGAGTGATAGTAAATACAAAGTTACTAGTAACTGCAGTAATCTTTGCTTTGTGCGAAGCGTTGTTATTGGAGAACTCAATAATGTCTCCAATTCTCAATTGAGAAGCATAGTTAGACAACGTTGCTGTCACAGTAGCACTGCCTGCAGAGTGACCAGAGATGATAGGACCACTGCCTGGGAGAGATACGCGCTCACCGAGAACTGCATCAGCAGTAAATCCAGCGCCATCACTATAGGATTTTACATCACCAAAAGAATATTCAAAAGCACCACCAGAAGAAGCAAGAGTTCTGCTTTGTCCTGCTACCTTAATTGCCTCTCCATTTTGGAATTTACCAGATACTCCATATACGTAACCAGTAGTGCCGCTACCAGAGTATACAAAACCTGTAGCACCAGATGTAGAACCAGTAACGTAGTTACCCTGTGTCCAAGTTGTAGATGCTGTAGCTACTAACTTAGTAAAAACTTCTGCCTGTGCAATATTAATTCTGTAACGAGTAGTTGCAGTATTGACACTACCAGAATCTGTAGAGAAGTTAAGTACCTTAGCGATACCAATGACAGTACCTACTGCTGTTCCAGGAGTAGATGTCAATTCATCTCTAAGAAGAATGTTAGAATAGAGACTAGGTGCTTGATATGCATTGGTAACTGTAATATAATTACCAATAATAGAAGAGATTGATTGATTGTCTGCACCTAAGAATTCTCTTGGTTTTTCTACATCAGTGTAGGTTGTAGACAGTCTCTCAGTTCTATATCCAGAGATATACGCTGTACCCGAAGACAGCTGTACAGACATGTTTGCTTCACTAGGTGTAGCTCCTTGTGCAGTTGTCTGATCACTTGTGTATACACCATTATTGAAGGTGTCGGAGAGGTTTTCTCTTACATCTACCTCAAATTTTTTGACATAGTAGTCACCAGATTCCTCTTGAGTTCTGGTTGCAAGAACGTCCTTGATAAATCCAAGATCGCTACGAGATACTTTCTTTTCGAGATCACCAGCGTTGGTTCTCAGAAGTTCGATAAAGTCAGCTGAGTTTGGATCAGTAAGTTCCTTCTTGACCAGCGTAAGGATGATTTTAAATCTATCTGCACCTGGTGCTGAGAAGTTTGTACTTCCAATAGCATTATCGTAGAGACTTTCGTCTTCGTCTGCAGTGACGATGCGCTCTTCTACTTTAAGACCTACTTTGTAGGAAGGAGTAACATCATACTGATCCAAGATCAGTGTTTGTTCTGCTACAGTTACAAAGTAACCCCTGACATAGTAAACGCCTTTGCCAATGTTTGCTGTAGAACCAATGGAGTTTGCGCCAGAGTTAAGTAACTGAGCAAGAGGTGATCCAGACGCAATAGTTGTGGATTGATATGTAATATCTTCTTCACAAACGAAAGTTTCACCATCGGTGAAAGTTGTAGTAGTGTTATCGTCTGCCTTTTGAAGATAATTTACATAGAATGTAATATTACCTTTTGTGGAGGTAGATGAACTAATCGAAAACAGGATACGAGCACGAACACCAGATGTCGATCCTTTGATAATCTTACCATCTAATTGAGAACGATAAAGTTCTACATCCAGATTCAAATAATTATTCTGGATGATAATACACTTAACATCCTTGTTCAAAGTAACCCCACCAGGGACTACCATAGAACCTTCCTTGTAGACACCTTGTCCAAAGGTGTCAATCTGGTTCTGCAAAACAGATTGCAGCGTAGTAAGTTCCCTTGCCTGTACTGGATACCCAGGCTTAAAAAGGACTTTTAGAAACCCCTTATCCGAATCGAAGTCGTCAAAATAAGGGGCAATGTTCAGGTTGGTGTTCTGTGCCATTTAGAATTCTATTACTACTTTGATCTCTTCGTTTTGATCTGCCGATCTTGTAATCGGGTTTCTATTATCTATGTAGAGCACTTCTCCAGAGTTAATTTCAATTTCTTCATTGGCGTAACCACCAACAAATGCTAATCCAAGTTCATACACAGAAACACCAATTGTAATCTGCGATACAGGAACAGAAGATGATCCGAATGATGCATCTGGTGTTGCTGTGATACTATTAACACTGGAGGTAATCTGATTTGAACCAGAGAACGCTACTACGTTACCTAAAGTAACGCCATCAGTCTCATTTTGATAATACTTCAAGACTTTTGTTGTGGAATTGTATGAAACCACAAAACCCTTTGCGTTTGTTGTTGCTTGAGTGATAGTTTCTCCAGGAGTAAACGTACCACTTGGAGATCCAGTTCCAGATTGAGGGAAGATCATTGCCTTTACAGCAGATCTTGTATTCTGACTGGAAACTGTAGTTGTGTTATAATCATATGGGTTCAGAATCAAACCCACTCTTCTATATGTAAGGTCATTTGGAAAATCAACAAAAGCACTAGTTGTTTCCAACTTACTAGTGAACATTAGACGATATCCACCCAGTTCTCTAACGGCATCACTTCCATGACCACCATTTGGTGGGAGAACAACGTCAAGAACTGCTCCTGTACCATTACCAATATTTGGAATAGATGCAACATCAATAGTAGCAAAGGAATACTTGGTTCCTGCTTGAGTGATAGTTACGTTAGAAATTGCACCAGAAACAACAGTTACTGTACAAAGACCTTGTGTTCCGCCATTGATTTCATAATCACCTTTAATAGGAACATTAGTATATGTGCCGTTACTGTAACCAGCACCAGCATTTTCAATGACTACGGTATCAATAGAACCACTGCTAGCAGCATCTCTTACAAGAGTATTTGTTAAAACGGGAATAAACTCAGTAGTAACAAACTTCAGAATGTTGTCAGCATCAATAGTATACATGTACTTCCAACGATAGGAGTAGTTGCCTGGGCTATCGCTAGTTTCAATAATAGTAGTCGATGTACCAGTTGGTTCTACCAAAGATGGACGACCTCTTGGATAATCTGGAGACTGACCATTATACAGACACTTGTAGACATTGAAATCACTATTCATGACATAGAAGTTACTGTCAAACAGTCTAGAAGAACCGTTTGCAGTAGTCTTAGTAGGTGCATAATCTGGTTTGTACATAGAATATACACGACCAGTTCCACCAGTAGTCTGAGATGGATCAATCCAATCTACTCTTGGGATTACCAGAGAAGTGTCAGAGATGTCAACTCTTTTGAATGCTACAGAATCTCTATATGTTTGTCTGTAATACTCAAAGCTGTCAATAGGCTCACCAGATGGAGGAACATCCGTGGCACCCCACGACTTTGCTCGTCCAACGAACATGTACACCTTATTTTCAGTCAGAAGAGTATTTCTGAAGCTTTCTGCGGCGTATATTCTAAATTTATCAGTTACAAGTGCCATGCCTGTTGAGCTTTCTAGTTATTTATAATGATCTCTGGCGAACTTCCAGACCAATTCTGAACGTACCGCTATCATTTGCAGTCAATGCTGCAGTCATAGTAATAGTGAGTGTGTTTCCGCTTACGTTCGTGATGGTATACTCTCCATCGGCAGTGAATGTTCCAGATGTACCATTTACATAAATTGTGCCACCTTGTACATACGGATGTGCGCCCAGAACACCAGTATTAGTGATGTCAAGTTCTACATCCCTACCGTTTGCCTGAACTGTATAATTTCCTGCATAGCAGGTTAAAGTTCCAGCAGTAGTTCCCCCATATCCTCTACCGCCAGTTGCAACAGTAAATATATCAGTTGATCTGTTTACAGCGCCGTAGAGAATTCTCTCCAGTTTTGCATTACCATTATCGAAGTATTTAACCATCAATTCACCCTCATCTGGGAATCCAATCGCTTGAGTGGAGTTCCATTCAGAAGAAGAAAGTTCAATAGTAGTATCCGAACTAGTGCTATCTGCAATTACATATGCACCTGCCAGTGGAAGAGAATTGGATATTAATCTGTTTCTTTGTTTCCTCTCAACATGTACTGGGTGGAATGGGCGAACAATTGGTGTAGATGTATATCCTGCGCCGCCGTTGAGATTTACGACACCGATAACTCTACCACTTCCCTCCTCAATCACAGTCTGAGCACTAGCTCCATCTCCATCACCACCAGTAAATACAAGGATTGGAGGAACCTCATAGTTTGAACCAGGATTAATAATATTAACTGCAACAACTTCACCGCCGACAACAGTTGCTGTAAATTCTGCTACAGTTGGTCTCAGTGAAGTATATTCATATGTATCAACAGTTGAGGAACTAGAAACAACCGCAAGTCTACGTTCATCTCCTTCACTAGCAACTTGTAAAATATCATCAGGATCAATAGAATTATATGTGTTCTCCAGAAGAATATCTGTAGAGGAACCTGTATAGATGTACAGTTCGCAAGTAGATCCTGCTCTTGGTGCCTCAGTAAACTCAATAATTGCTCCATTCAATTCATAAGAAATACCAGGTTCTTGGAATACCCCATTTACAAAGATAAACAAGTTATTTGATGCATTTACTGCAGGATTATCTGATTCGAGGGAGAAAGGTTGAGCATTATTTTTTAAAATAAAGGTTTTCTTGGTATTATCAAAGAATGGTGCAATTGTGTCCAGAAGTGTCAACTTCCCGAAATAGAAACCATAGAAGTCCATTCCTGGAAGAGGTGCTTCATTAAAAGTGATATTACTTCCAGTGTATGTGTAAGATTCATCAGAACCTTTGACTTGAAGTGTGCTATTTAAGAAGATGAGGAAATTATCAGATGCGGGCAGACTATATGAAGAACCGCCAACTAATGCAGTGAATGTAGTATCAGTTCCATCGAACGTTACCTGATCAATCTTAACTTGGAACTCAGGAATATATGCTGCTTGTCTAGTAATACTGTTTAGGTTACCTGGAGAACCAGTAGAACCAATAGCAGTAGATACGATACCAAACAGAGTTGTAATCGTAGATGCAATATCAGCACAATCACTAGTGTCATAGGTGCTATCACCACTGTCATCAGTAATTGTATTATCAGTAACTTGAGACCCAACAGTCTCAGAGTTAGTAGTTACCGTAATGTTACGCATAACCTCACGGCAGATGTCTCTAGCATGGTTGTAAACCTCTACAGATTCATCTTCTTCACCAGTTAGATGTGCAGAACCCACGTAAGTCTTCGCTGCATCATAAGTAGCATCATTACCACCAAATTCTACGTTATCTGCAACTGCCTCAATGATAAGCTTAGTATCGCGAATGCACTTAGTAACGTCTGGGTTTGTAAATCCAGAGTTGGCAGGATCATTGATCATTCTGCCATATGCAGTTGTAGCAATGAAATTGGTGTTAAGTCTGATCAGCCTTGCTGCGTCAGCAACTCTATGATAGTTCCAAGTTCCCAGTGGATCAGAACCAGCGCCAGTTGTTAGATCACTTACTCCAACAATATCGTCTGAGGTATAACCATTACCTGCGTTGTTAATAACAACGTTGGTAACTCTAGTTCCACTAACAGTAATATCAGCCGTTGCGCCAGTACCACTGCCGCGCTTGTTAACCAGTGGCACATCTGTATATGATCCATCTGTGTATCCATAACCAGGAACAAGACCATCGGTAAGATCGAAGGTTTTAATTTCGTCACCAATCTGATCGAGTTGGAAGCTAGAAGTATACGATGCACGATCGTAATACATCATCAAGAACTCAGATCCATCAAGAGGTGCTGTACTAAAAGTGATTATATCGTTAGCAAATGTATAATTTTGAGGATTCTGTACAATACCGTTAATAATTACAAACAACTGAGACTTAGCAGCAGTTTTTCCAATCTTGGTGGAAATATCCGAATTTGCTGTTCTCAGTTTGAATTTAGTATTAACACCATCCGCTTTTACATTAAGTTGGTGACCAACTCCTTCACCAATGGCAGAGAAGTTGATTGCAGATCCACCAGAGGTTGCTGCCAACTCAATCGTATTAGCATCAACATACTTAATAAAGTATGGATCTCCAGAAGTCAATCCGCCAATAGATGTACCAGTTCTCTGCTGAGGATAGTTTCCTCTATCTTCATTTGGAATAGTTCCTGGATTGTCTATACCCTCAGTAATAATTGCTGCAAGAGTTGTAATAGCACTTTGTACATTTGCACAATTATTAGAATCATTAGTAATGCTTGCATCTACGTATGGTGTGATGTCAGTATATGTGCCTGCAGGCAGATTATTGTTAATTGCCAACAGAACAAGATCTCTTGCCTTATTATATGCAAAGATTGTTTCGGTCTCTTCACCACCAATATGCAGAGTGCTGCTAGAAGGAGCAACTCTTGTTACACCAGTCAGATTGTCATTTGAGATTGCATCTGTTAGAATTGTAAACAGAGTATCCATAGAAGATACTACGTCAGTACACCCACCAACAACGTTAGTAATAGTGTTGTCAATGAATTGGGTTCTAGATGTGTGCTGTGCAGTGATCGCTACATTGTTAATAACATCTACACAAAGGGTTTCTGCAATCTCAAAGGTTTTGACTGCCTGTGGTTCTTCACCGTCAAGGTGTACAGTGCCAACATAGAGATTTGCAGCGTCATACACTTCACTGTTGCCGCCATATGCTACGTTATAGCTTAAGGATTCGATGAAGTCTACAACGTCATCAATGCAGTTTTGAGACCCACCTGGGACACCTGGGAAACCAGATGGAAGACCCACTGTAGGATCTTGCAGCATTCTACCTACTGCTTCCTCAGCGATAAACTCTTTGTTTGCTCTCAGGAGATTACGTGCATCGGCAGCACGATCGGATACTGGTGCAACCTGACCAACATAAGAATTAGTTGCTTCCACAGTGAAGTAATTGCCACCATATCTCAGATCATTTGCCCAAGCAACAACAACTAATCTGGTATCTCTAGCGCAAGTTGCTTGAGTATACGACAGAGAAGGATAATTTGCATTTAATGCCCCAATTGTTTCCTCAACAATATAATCAATATTAGCGATGATAAGATCTCTAGCATCTTGGAAACGATCTCCTCCAGCGTTGTAAGTTACTCTCTGACCCTCAACAAAACCATGGTTTGTTAATGTAATTTGATTGTTGGAAATATTTACTACGTTGGAATCAGATGCATCGAATGAAACTGTACGGTCATCCGTCTTATCAATCTTATATGCAACACATGTAAGAATTTTCTGGATATCTAACAGTTGTCTACCGAGCAGTTCAACTTCCGTAGGAACTGCTGCTGTGTAATCTGGTTTGCCCAGAGCAAAGTTATTGATTAGAGAGAGTTTACCAACATTCTTTGCTTGTGGTTTAGGGAAGATAAATGTTTGTCCACTAAATGTACTTGGTGGAGTTTGTACTGGGTTCTGAACCCACCAATCAAATTGACTTGTGGAAGACAGGTTTTTGAAAGAAGATGGTCTGTACAGTTTGGCAGTAGATTCAGAAATAATCTGAGTACCGACAACCTTAAATCCTGCAGGGTGTGCAGCAAACTTAAGTGGGTTTCTCCAATCATTAATATTGATAGAAGAAGAAACATTGTAAGAGAATTCTTGGAATCTGTCACTATCGTACAGTCTCTGCTCATTGAGATCGAGAACACCAGTGGTTCTTTCAAAGCGTTGAGAAGAAATGCTGATTGGAGAAACTTCAAATGTAGCTTCTGCTCTTTCAAAAGAGTGAATTGCCCCAAACGCAGAAGATTCTTGACCAAAGACAGGTTCACCTACTTTAAATTCTCCACTAGTAATCTCAACACTAACAACACGACCATTTGGATCCCAGTTCTTAATAAATCCAGATGCTGTAAATGATGTGTTAGATGCACCTTGGAAAATTCTTTCACCAACTTGGAAATTTGCAGGTTTCATGTAGGCTTTGATTTTATCACCCAAGTCTGTAGTTGACAGACTGAATACTGTTTGTCCATTTGCACCGCCAACAGGATCTGTTGTAAATACAATGGTTGTTCCTGCATTTGCATTTGCAAGACTGGTAGCAAGTCTAATTTGGTTATCTCCCAGACCATTTGCTACAGTAGCTGCAACTGCATAGTAAGTTGTGGTTGTATTCAATGGAGAAGGTAACACTCCCTGCGATACATTTAATGTAACTGCAGTTCCTGTAGGAATTTTGGTATTATATGGGAAGTTGAGTGTGCTACTAGATTTGATAGCAACAAATTGATGAGTTACCTTTGCCTTTACTGTAGGTGCAGAGAAGAAACCTCTACCTGGATTAACAACCTTAACTTCTTGAATAACTTCATTCTCAATAACAGCATCCAAGTCAAACAGAGAACCACTACCACCTTCTAGAATAATTTCTGGTACAGAAACGAAACTAGATCCACCATCAATCACATCAAGGTAATCAATAATTTGAGTTCTAATAAGTTGCAGATTATAAGTGGTATTCAACTCTGGTTTCAAAGTGGTATCATGACTATAGTTGTAAGTGATGTTATCACCAGAAATCTTAACAATCTCACCAAGGTTACTAGACTTAAGGAGAATAGATGCACCAGAACCAAGGTCCTGTTCAATGTTTACTACAGGAGCAGACGTGTACTGCTGACCAGCATTTTCAATGTTAATTGTCGAGACACCCTCGTTAACTAACAGTGCATTGAATTTGGCATCGATGCCATTGCCACCAGTTACTTTAATATCTGGTGCCGACAGATATCCAGATCCACTATTAGTAACAGTAATAGAATCTACAGAAGCGTTGATCTTAGTTGCAAATTGAACAACGTCATTGTGTGTCAATGCGCTAACTGTCACAGTGACATCATCAGTAGTATCGACACCACCAAGAGAAGCACCAGAAATCGTAATTACATCTCCTAGTGCATATGTACTACCTCCATCAGTAACAGTTACGGTAGAAATGTCTCCACTTCCATCAGTGACAATAGTAAATTCTACGTCAATTCCGCCCGTGGGTGCAACACTCTTTTGCGAAACCTCAGTGAACGATGTAGATGCAGTAAACTGACCATTGGTGTTTTGCGTAATTGTTCCAACAGTAGATACCAATCCATAGTATGGATCTGACATAATAATCTCAGGTGCAGTTCTATAGTTACTACCACCGTTATTGATAACAATTTCAGAAACTCTACCAACATCTGGACCAGTTGATGGTACTACTGCTGCAACTTGCGCTTGAGTTCCACTAATAGAACTAATATCTGCAGAAGAATCGGAAGAGATTATTTTATTGGTGTTTGCATTATTGTTGGTAAACATAATGAAACCATTTAATGCAGCACCTTGTCTGGTATTTCTAAGTGGTTTCAATCTCAGTACAGATGTCAAAGGATTCCACGAGATAACTCTACCTCTTGCAGTTTGAATGCCTTGAGTTTCTTGAGAGATTACAATCTCATTAGGAACAAAAGATCCAAATACATTGGTAAGAGTTATATCCAAGAAATCTGGCATCGAAACGTTTGCAGTTGGCAAAGACGCTGCATTGTATCCAGAACCTTTATTGCTAATGGATACATTGGATAAAGAACCAGAGATAGTTGCTACAGCAGTTGCACCAGAACCAGATCTGGTAGTTCCACTAACTTTTGGAAGAGATGCATAATTTCTACCTGCATCACCGATGTTGAGTTTGGCAATACCACCAGTTGGATATACCGAATTTGTAGTGTATGACATTTCTGCAGCAACTCCAGAATATCCAGATTCTGGTTCAATTGCTACATCATAAGTAACTGTTGTGTTAGTTTTGGACTTGACTGTATTAAGTCCAGTGAGTGGA